>ENA-UOOH01001326-UOOH01001326.1-fermentation-metagenome-genome-assembly--contig:-NODE-1326-length-24362-cov-9.037068_pt1 | contig 24362 bp, 21 predicted proteins | sample MGYA00245778_ERZ724025 | MGnify/ENA primary metagenome ERZ724025 (study PRJEB28704, sample SAMN03018313) | fermentation metagenome | biome: anthropogenic terrestrial biome; feature: soil; material... | reverse complement strand
CTACGAAAAGATGGCTCCGCAGGAACGGGATAAGCACTTCGTAAAAATTCATAAGTGCAAAAAACTATATGGCGAAACTCGAGCGCGAGCAGGAACGGGATAAGCACTTCGTAAAAATTCATAAGGGTCTTACCGTTCCGATTGACAAGATCCTTCGCAAAAGAGGCTCAGGATGACAAAACCCAGTTCCTATTCCCTGCTCCCCCTTTAAATCTAAACACATTCATATTGAGAATTGCTGAACGGCTTCAGGAATTCTCAATATGGAAAATTATGTTTGTCTTATGGCGTACGGAACGGTTGCCATGCCATCCCGAAAGCAACCGTAGGGCGAGACGTTTGTACCTCCCGCCCTATCGCAACAGGAACCGCAAAAATGTTATGCTATCGCGTCGAGGAAGCCAGGGGTTTTAAGGTTGTATTCGAGTAGGTAGGTCAGATATTTCTCTATCAATACACTCAACTCTTTGTCCACCTCTTCAGGAATCGAGCGGTTTTTTACCTGAGGCCAGGGGGAACGCTGAAAAAACCTCAGATATTTCAAAGCTTTCATGCTTATCGACCAGGCTGACGGGTCGCCTGAGAGCGAACGAGGGCAGATCACACCGCCCAATTTGGCAGAAAAATATTGATTTTCAGGTTGGATAGCAGCCCCGCAAACCACGCATTCCTGCAATTGTGGTCTGAAGCCCAAAATATCCATCAAATGCACTTCGTAATAGTGCACTGCTATCGCTGGAGAGATTCCGTTGTCGAGCCGGACAAGTGTCTCGATTAACAGGTTATAGAGCGGGCGGTTTTCGCCCTCTTCGTAGGTAAAACGGTCCAGGATTTCCAAAACGTAAGACGCCTGGGCAGTCAGTATCAAATTTTTTTTGATGTTTTCGAAATTTCGGATGGTATCCACCTGGGTAATTACATCCAGATTGCGACCTTTTGCCAACTGCAATATCACCTGCGTGAAAGGCTCCAGGTGCCCGGCTTTGCGGCTCTTGATCTTCCGCACGCCTTTTGCAATCGCCTGCACTTTGCCTTTTTCGAGCGTATACAGGCTTAAAATGCGATCCGCCTCCCCAAATTCCCGGTGGCGGATCACGATGCCCTGTGCTCTGTAGGATCTCTGTTCGCCTGGCATAATTGTGTTCTATTGCATGCCTTCCGGTCCGAAAGAACGCGGCAAAATACCATCCAGGGTATTCTCATAGGCGATATTTCCCGCTTCGTCCGCAAGGACCACTGGCATATCAAGCGCTCCAAACTCGCGCATCACCTGGCGGCAAGCGCCACATGGCGAGCCGGCATTATGAGTGATCACGGCGATGCCAAGTATCTTTCGGTTACCTTCGGAGATCGCCTTGAAAATCGCCACTCTCTCAGCACATAAACCCGAAGGGTATGCCGAATTTTCGATATTGTTCCCGCCGTAAATAACCCCATCCTCAGCCAAAACAGCTGCCCCTACGTGGTAATTTGAGTAGGGAGCATAGGCGTTGGCTTGATATTGCCGCGCGACTTCCACCAGGTCTCGCTTTTGATCAATCGTTAATCGGTCCATTTTCTTCTTCAAATTTCTCCATCATGGCGGCAGGATCTACTCTTGTCACTCTTACGGTCAGAATACGGCGAGCGACCACTTCCTCTACGGTGAATTCATAACCATCACTGTAAACCATTTCGCCAGGCTGAGGAACACGCCCGAGCTGACCATAAATATAGCCGCCCAGGGTGTCTGCAAATTCATCAGAGATGTGCGCCCCGAGAATTTCATTAAACTCGTCGATTGTTGCCCGTCCCTGGATAATGTAGCTGCCATTATCCAGCTGGTCATACAGATTGACCTCTCCCGTGTCGTATTCATCACGGATTTCGCCCACGATTTCTTCAACAATATCCTCGAGTGTGACGACACCGGATACCCCACCGTATTCGTCCACAACCAATGCCATGTGCACACCACGAGATTGCATCTCAGCCAGCAGTTCGTCCACCTTTTTAGCTTCAGGCACAAAATATGCCGGGCGGATCAGGTGCCTCTGATTGGCAATGCAATCGTCCCCATCAACCACCGCCAGCAGGTCTTTGGCGTACAACAAACCAATAATATTGTCGATTGTGTCGTCATATACCGGCACGCGGGAATGCCCGGCATTAATAAACTCCTGCCTGGCTTCCCGGATTGTTGTATTCACATCCAATGCCAAAACGTCCATACGCGGCACCATGATATCTTTGGTCATGGTTTCGCTGAACTGGAAGATGGAGTAGATCATCTCTCTTTCGCCCTGGTCAAGCGTGCTTTCGGGCTGGTCCTGCTCCACCCAGTCACGCAGGGTTTCGTCCGTTACGGATAAGGTTACCTTCTCGGCATAATCACCCAACAAAGCCATCATTAATTTGGTCAATGGAGTAGTGAAAAAACTTATCGCACTGGCTGCACCAGTCCAGCGCATGGCGGCTTTTTCAGGCGATTCCAGAATCTTCCGCTCCAGGAGGAATTCAAGGGCGGTAACAATTACCATCACTACTACCAATATCAAAATGATCAGATAGGAATCACTGATATTGGTTCCCCGGGACAAAAACAGCACGGTAAACCCGGCTAACAAAAAATGCGAAACCACCAAACCCAGTCTGAGTGCCGTGCGCAAACTTTGTTTTTCGATTAAGCTTATGGTTTTATCCACCTTGGCATGGCTTTCCACGCTGTAGCTTAAAAGCCACGGCAGTCGTGCATGAGTGAATGATGATTTTGCTGCTGAGGCGATCAAATCGATGATCAAAAAGATCACCCAGAAGATACCCAGCCATTGAGATTCGGCCACATTAATCCTTTCTTACTTTTGGCTTGGCAGGCACACCATAGACAAGCGTGTTATCTGGCACGTCGTCTACAACAACGGAACCCGCCCCTGTTTTGGCATTTTTGCCAATATTTAACGGCGCGACCAACATTGTATCGCTGCCGATGAATGTGTTTTCTCCAATTTCAGTATGGTGTTTCTTTTTTCCATCAAAGTTGCAGGTGATGGTTCCCGCACCAATATTGACATTTTTTCCGATGGTCGCATCCCCAATATACGAGAAATGCCCCATCTTGACGTCTTCAGCAAGCTTCGAATCCTTCACTTCGCCGAAGTTACCCAGGTGTACCCGGTCTCCCAGGATTGCTCCTTTACGCAAGTGGCTGTATGGTCCCATGCTGACGTGGTTACCCAGGCTGGCTTTCTCTGCAACGCAGTAAGTAATCATGCAGTTGTTACCAACGGTGGTATCGACCAGGGTGGTATCCGGACCAATCTGGCACTCTTCGCCTATCCGGGTGCTGCCGCGCAAGTGTGTGTTGGGAAGAATGATTGTGTCCTGACCAATGGTCACATCGCTTTCAACTGTACAGCTGTCCGGGTCCAAAAAAGTGACCCCATCAAGCATCCATTGCCGGATCACACGCCTGCGCAAGGCAACTTCACAATCTGCAAGGTCAACGCGTGTGTTTATCCCCAACCCCTCGGAAGGGTCATCCAGCACGAATGAATCCAGCCTTAGGTTTTGTTCTGCTGCCATTCCAACCAGGTCGGTAATGTAATATTCTCCTTTAGGTGATGGTTGAATTTTTTTCAAATTATCCCACAACCAGGCGGCGACGAAGCAGTAGACAGAAACATTGTATTCGCGGACATTTTTTTGCTCAGGGGTCGCGTCGGCGTCTTCGACAATTGCGGTTAGCTTACCAGCCGAATCCCTGATGACCCGACCAAAACCGCGGGGAACCTCACCAACGACGCTGGTCATGGTAAGGGTGTTTCCAGTTCGCTGGTGGAATCCGATAATCGAACTGACGGTTTCTTTGCGCAGCATGGGCATGTCAGCAAAAGTTACTAAAACCAGGTCCGATTTTCCTGCCAGCAGTGGTTCTGAGCTCATGACTGCGTGCCCGGTGCCAGATTGCTCTGCCTGCAGGGCGAATTGCACGCCATCGCCGTACATATTTTTTACAACCTGGGTTACTTCATCACTGCCATGTCCAACAACGACAACCGGTGGTAATGAACTGATGCTTACAACGTTGGAAAGCGAATAGTACACAAGCGGTTTCCCCAAAAGTTTATGCAGCATCTTGGGTGTGCGTGATTTCATGCGCGTACCCATGCCAGCAGCGAGTACAACAGATGCGATTGTCATTGGTTGCTCCGGAATTTAATAAGTGAAAATACAGGATCGTGTGCTATGCAAATCCTGCAACCAGGTGGGTCTGAATCGTCTTCGTTTGTTTCCACGATAAATCAGCCGGGGCACTTGGAGTCGAACCAAGATCAACGGATTCAAAGTCCGGTGTGCTGCCATTGCACCATGCCCCAAAGAGTAGCCCATATTTTAGCATAGATTCAACCTGATGCCAAATTCGCCACAGCCGTCAATTTTACTACAGACCGAATCAATCTGGATGTTGGTTAACTGGCGAATCCTGAATCGAACTTACCTGGCGCTCACTTGTGTGATCGTCCAGGAATCTTCAAGCTGTTCGATTTGGTATTCCGTCTGTTGCCCGGTATTGTCTGTGTAGACAAATCCATCCATATCGGTCTCAATCGCTTCGCGCACCTTGTTTTTGAAGGCAAGCGGGATATCTTCGTTGCTGCCTTGTGGAATGACGTAGATATTTGAATATTCCGCAAAGAGATTTAGCTCAGAATCAGTAATTGAGTAACCACCAGGAACGGTCAGGATGCCGTATTGGTCTTCCTCATACGAAAAGTTTTTCTCCCCGCGCTCCAGCGCAAGACCAAGATTCAGCATGAACTCATGTGTATGGATGATTTCGTTGTTCTGCCGGTCGTATGGTTCAACGTAAAAAGTACTGACGATAACAGCATCGCTCCTGGTTGAAATCTGGGTTGCCTTGCGATCCTTGGAGATTTCATAGGTTATGCCCTGGTGCTCAAACAATTGGGCATCCTCCGCCAATGCAGTTTGGATTGCCTCAATCAATTCCTCCGGGAGAAGATTCTCGCCGACAGCCTCAAGGTTTCCCAACAACGATTCGGCTATGGGTACAAGTCGGAAAATACGATAAGAGCCTTCGCCCAGGGCATCGATGGAATAGTTGACCTGGTTTACCGAAAACTGTTGTTTGCCGTTTTCCAGGGCGGTAAGAAAGGCTGTTCTCTGATTGCCCTCGAAGAGTTCACTTTCTTTATTAGTGTAAATCATGTTTTTATTCAGAATGGCGCTGGTTGAGGGCGTGGAAGGCGCTGTCGTATTTTGGTCTGACGGAAGGTCGGTAGGTTCGCCAGGGGTCACAGAGCAAGCTGTGACTAATGCGAACAGAACTATAGTAAGAAGTAGTTTCTTTATGTTTGTTTTCATAACTGCACTATTGTAACTGAGAATAGGGAAGGTGTGAAGGCTGTAGTTTGAAGATAAAACCGCCTCTTTTGAGGCGGTTTTGTTAGTTACCTGAACCAGACTTGTGTCATAAACAGAGCGAGCAATATCCAAACCACAGCCATGGCTGCTGTTAGCGCCAACCCGGCTAATAAGGCATAGAAGGTATAGCGCCTGGCATCTGAGCCGGACATTCTTTCGCCATACGTCTCCACTCTTCGCTTGCGATCGAGCTCGCGAGCCTGTTTTTCTGCAAAACTGACGGTGCGATCATGCCAGGGAGCGCCAGCCACGTCCATGTCAGCGACCACCCTGCCATCGTCATCATCATATTGCCTTTTCTGATTCTTCATCTACCAGAGTTCCTTGCTCATTGTATAGATGACATACTACCATATGACCGGGTTCAATTTCACGTGTTTGTGGAACCACAGTCTTACAAATTTCCATGACATACGGGCAACGAGTGTGGAATTTGCACCCTTTGGGCGGGTTTGCCGGGGAGGGGATGCTGCCTTCCAGGATAATCCGGTTCATCTTGTAATTCGGGTCTGGAACTGGAACCGCACTCAACAGCGCCTGGGTATAAGGATGCAGCGGGTTGGCAAATAAATCGGTCTTACCGCTATATTCCACCAGGTCACCCAGGTACATCACACCGACGTAGTCGGAAATGTGTTGAACCACGGAAAGATCGTGTGAAATGAACAGATAAGCGATTTTATTGGTCACCTGAAGTTCTTCGAGCAGGTTAATAATCTGTGCCTGAATCGAGACATCCAATGCCGAAACTGGCTCATCGCAAACCACAAATTCCGGATTCAGCGCCAATGAGCGGGCAATACAGATACGCTGGCGCTGTCCACCCGAAAATTCATGCGGATAGCGGTCTTTATGATACGGCTGCAAACCACATTGGAGCATGACATGATCGAGGTGATCTTCAAATTCAGAAGGAGGGACGATTCGATGCTCGCGGACCGCTTCGCCGATAATTTCGCTAATTGGCATACGCGGAGAGAGGCTTGAATAAGGGTCCTGGAAGATCATTTGCATCTTGGGGCGCAGCCCGCGCAATTCGGAACGGGTAGCCTCAAAGACGTTTTTTCCGCGGAACAGAACCTTCCCGCTGGTGGCTTCGTTCAGCCTCAGCATGGTCTTGCCTACGGTGGTCTTTCCGCTTCCAGATTCACCAACCAACCCCATCGTTTTGCCGCGTTCGATGCGGAAACTGACATCGTCAACTGCTTTGACATGTCCGACGACTTTTTGCATCAAACCCGCTTTGATTGGGAAGTATTGTTTGAGGTGATTTACCTCGACAATATAGCGGCTTTCGCTTTGGTTATTCTTTGCATCATTATTATTTGCCATAATTTGCTATTACCTCCTCATCTTCGTAGAGATAGCATACTGCCATATGGGTCGGGGAGAGGAAATATTCAGGAGGATAAGGACCGTCACAGATGGGCATCCGCCTGTTGCAGCGATCTTTGAAATAGCAATAATTAGGCATGTTAATCGGGTTCGGAACGGTACCGGGAATGCTATACAACTTATCGACTTCCTTATTAATAACTGGCTTCGATGCCATCAAACCGACCGTGTAAGGGTGCATCGGGTTGTTGAAGACCTCTTCTGCAGTACCTTTTTCGACGATTCGCCCGGCATACATGACCACAACAAAGTCTGCCATTTCTGCCACAACCCCAAGGTCATGGGTGATTAGCATAATACTTGAATTGATCTTATCTTTCAAGCTGCGCAGCAAGTCGAGGATTTGCGCCTGAATGGTCACATCAAGAGCGGTCGTAGGTTCGTCTGCGATAATCAGGCGCGGGTTACAAGCTAACGCCATCGCGATCATAATACGCTGGCGCATACCTCCGGACAACTGGTGTGGATACATATCGTAAACGCCTTCGGCGTTGGCGATACCCACCAGTTCGATCATTTCCAGGGTGCGCGCTTTGACGTCCTCTTTCGTCATTTCAGGGTTATGCAATTGAATTACTTCGTCAACCTGGAAGCCGGCAGTGAAAACCGGGTTCAGACTGGTCATTGGTTCCTGAAAGATCATCGAGACTTCGTTTCCGCGAATTTTTTCCATTTCAACAATAGGCGTCTTGGCGATATCATAGACCCGGTTACCAGCATTCAAGCGGATTGTTCCTTCCACGATCTGACCTTGCGGTCTTTGCACAAGCTGCATCAGTGAAAGCGCGGTGACTGACTTGCCGCAGCCCGATTCGCCAACTACGCCGACGGTTGAACCAATTGGCACATCATAAGTAACGCCGTCGACAGCCTTCACAGTGCCGATGTCGGTGAAAAAGTAGGTATGCAGGTCATCAAACTCGACCACATTTTTGGGGTCGCGCATCTTCGTCAAAAACTCGCTCTCAGGGACGTTTTTACGTTTGCGCTCCTTTTCGATTGCGTCGGTTATCCGACGATTTTCCCGACTGATCCGGTTGGATTCTCTCGCGGTTAAGTGAATCTTTTCGGTAATTACATTATCTTCCAGGTCGGTAGTGTCGTATTGTGTTAAATCTTTTTCTTCGGTCATTTTCTCACCTTAGCGTCTCATTCTCGGATCATATGCGTCACGTAAACCATCGCCAACAAAGTTGAAGCCTAAAACGGTCAACAAAATCAAAGCGCCAGCAGGAATCCACATAAACCAATAGGTACCCATGATAAACGCGTCAGAAGAAATGTTGATAATGGAACCCCAGGATGCCAGGGGATACTTGATACCCAGCCCCAGGAAACCAAGGGTTGCCTCTGTAATGATCAACCCTCCCAGGCTGCCGGTTGCCGTTACGATCAGGATTGGCATAACATTTGGCACCAGGTGTCGGAATATCTTTCGGCTGGTGCGCACACCCGTAGCTTCGGTTGCCACCATAAAATCTTGTTCGCGTAAGCTTAAAATTTGACCGCGGACAACGCGGGCAATGCCAGTCCACCCCAACAAACCCAAAATCGCCATCAGGATGAACATACGCTGCATCGGTTCGACCTCCAGCGTATCCATTACAGAGCCAAAGATCAAAATTAGGGGCATTTGGGGGATGCTGTTGAACAGGTCGACAAACCGCATCAAAGCAGTGTCAATCCAACCGCCAAAGTAACCAGAGATACCGCCAATGGTCACACCGATAATCAGTTCGATGAAAACTGCCACAAAACCGACCATCAAGGAAATCCGTCCTCCATACATCAGGCGGGTTAACATATCCATACCGTTGTTATCCAACCCAAGAGGATGGGCAATCGTTGGAAACTCGAACATATTGATCAGAGTAGTCGTGGTTTCTCTTTTAATATAGTAATTTGTGTTGACCCGATTAATGTCATATTCTGTGGTCACACCATTTGCATCAGTAAATTCAAATTCAGATTCCCGGTTGTTGATTGCTTCGCGGGCGAGTGCCTTGAATTCAACAGAGAGGAATTCGCCCTGATCGAGCGGGTTCACGATAATATCCGAAACTTCGGCAAATGGTTCTCCCTGGTCATCAAGGATGGTGACCTGACCTTCATGCTCCACAATCTGGAATTCCCGGTTGTTAAACGTGAAAGAGGTTTCGTCGTTTACGTTTGCCATCCCACTGCGCAGGCGGAAATCATAAGAGCCGACCAGTGAATTATCTTCTGCCCTGTATGCATCAAAGATTGAATAGCTGGCAATAGCCACATCGCGCTGGGTGGAAATATGGGTAGTTTTCATGACCTGGCTGAGCACGTAGGTTTCGCCATTGAGTTCAAATGTGATCTCGTCAGCTGCATCAGCTGCTTCAAAAGCCTCAGTAAAACCCGGAGGTAAGGTATAGCCGCCTACAGGGTTAACTCTTCCCAACATCACTTCTGCGACATTTTCAAGCTCAGCAATGCGATAAAAACCTTCGCCTTCTTCAAAGAAAGCAAAGCTTCGGTCTCCTGAACTGAAAACCGTTTCGCCTTTGCCAAGAGCAAGCAGGAATCTCGCGCGGTCTCCTCCTTCGAAGGAGGAACTAGGATGAACCGAATAACGTAATTCGGTATTGTAGATCGCCCCGGCATAATCTTTACTGATTGTGTCTTGTTTATAAAACACCTGGGTCTGTGTATAAGGTGACAAGAAAGGACCCACAAAGGAGAACAAGAACATTAATACCAGGATAACCAGCCCAAGGACAGCCAGTTTATTTCGAATGAAACGCTTGAAAACAAGCATCCCGGGTGATAATGTCTTAACCCTGCGGGCATCATCAAGAGCCATCTCCTGATGTGACGGTGGGCTTTGTGTCGGTTCTGCAGGGAAATTGGTTGCTTCTAATTCACTCATTTTCCACCACCTAATTGACCCTGATCCGCGGGTCGACTATAGCGTACAGGATATCAGACACCAAAATACTGACCTGTGTTAGCAAAATCAAAAATACCATGTAGAACATAGCAAACGGAATGTCACCGCGAATGATCGCCTGGTAAGATATATAACCGATCCCAGGGATCTGATAGAGTGTCTCAGTGATCATTGCTCCCGTAAACATGCCAGGTAAAATACCACTCAGCGAAGTCACCAGGGGGATCAGCGTGTTTCGAAAAGCATGCTTGTTAATCACGACTTTTTCAGGCAAGCCTTTTGCGCGGGCAGTCCGGATATAGTCAGAGTTGAGCACTTCCAGCATGTTTGTACGCGTATATCGCATCAACCCTCCCACCGAGAGCATCATCAGAGTGATTACAGGAAGGACGAGGTGATAGGCGATATCAATGGTTTGTTCGAATGAAGTCATCGTCGTATGGAAACGACCGGTCAAACCATAGAGATCGAACCATTGCAGCTTGATCGCAAATACGTACTTCAGGATCGTAGCAAGGAAAAACGTTGGTAATGAAATACCCATCAGGGCGAAGAATGTAATCGCGTAATCTGTGCGGCTATATTGCTTTCTCGCCGCCAGGATACCCAATGGTATTGCGATAAAAAATTGTACCAATGTGGTGACGATATTCAGGATAATCGACACCCATATTACTTCCGAAAACTTCTCAGTTACTGGTACAGCATAATGCCAGGATTCACCAAAATCTCCCTTAATTGCGTTACCCAACCAACCGAAAAAGCCGGGAATAATGCCCTTATCCAAACCGTAAACCTGGTTTAACTCTGTGATCCATTCCTGGTACGTTTTTGTACTCAGGGGGTTCGAAGCTCGTTGACGGGCAACAGATTCAACGTAGGATGTAGGTAAACTACGAATGACCGTATAAGAAAGCATTGCTCCAAAGAAGGTGATAAAGAGACCCAGGATGATTCTCCTTATAATAAAATTTTTCATAAACGCTCCTCAATTTACTGTGTGGGTAAAGGAAGACTCAAGTGGTTAGTGACGTAATGAGCCCACCCAAGCGGGTGGGCTCATTGTTTTCATTACCCTTTACAGGTCACTGGTTAGTTCATCTCCACCAGTTCGAGATCGTTCATCCAGCCCCAGAAAGTAGTAATATCGGGAGTCAAGCTTTCGATATTGATACGCTCGGTACTGAAGATGATAGCGTTCTTGCGCTGGTAGGTCGGAATTTCGACAGCCCAGTCGATGATGCGGTCCAAAGCCTGTTTGTAGATGGCTTTGCGGAATGACTGTTCATCGCTCAGGCGGGCTTCCATAATCAGATCATCGAGTTCCGCGTCCATAATGTGATAGTGATTGGACGTGGAAGGACCGTCACCTTCAACGGTGTTGGTGCTGTAGTAGACCTGGTACATATCGGGGTCAATAGTTGAGCCCCAGGCTGCAGTCCAGCATTCCTGAGTGCCGGCATCCAGTGCATCCCAGAGGATGTTGGCGTCAGCGGGGTCGTTGATGTTGAGTTCGATACCGATGTTGCCAAGGGAATCGCGGGCACCAGTCAAAATCGCGAAGGCGGGATGGTCACCAGTACCGCCACCAGGAACGATAACTTCGTAAGAAAGTTTCGCGCCTTCGGGGGCTTCGGTAACAACGCCGTCAACGACGGTGTAGCCAGCGGCTTCAAAGAAACCAGCGGCGGCAACTTCGGCAGCGGCATATTTATCTTCCTGGGTCATTTCTGCGGTGTAGATGGGGTTGCCATCGACATCCACGGAGAATGCAATCGCGTAGCCTTCGTCAGTCGGCTGGGGAGCAGCCCAGGAGGTGTTGGAAATTGGGTAGTTGATGACGGCGGCGCCTTCACCATAGTAGCTGTCAACTGCGACATCGCGGTAGACAGAGTAAATGGTGGCAAGCCCGCGGCGCAGGTTCTTGGAAGCATCGGAGTCGGGGTCACCGTCCACGTTAACTGTGGAGGCGTTAATGCCGATATAGCCATAACCAAGGTTGTCAACCAGGCTCGTGGTAATCACGGGACCGGTCATTTCGCCATTGGCGTTGGCATCCATAACTTCCTGGAAGCGGGTCTGGTTGTAGCTCATCTCGCCAGCGTCGGCGACACCAGAGGTCAAAGCGGTAACAACTTCAGCTGACTGGGTTTCACGGAATTGGATTTCGCGAATCTTGGGTGAGCCTCTGTAATAGAATTCGTTGGCTTCGAAGTAAACAACACGGTTGGTGTATTCGACAAACTTGTAAGCGCCGGCGCCCATGGGGGTGGCGGTAAGGCTCTGCTGTTTGGAAAGATCGCCGTATTCAAAACCGAACATATTGTTTTCGTAGTCATAGAGATCGCGGCTGCCGTAGTAGTGCAGCGGAGTGATCGGCTGACCAAGGATGCTGTAGACAGCGGGTGCTTCGTAACCGGTGGTGACAACCTGGATGGTGTAATCATCAAGCTTGGTGATACCAGCGATATTGGGAACACCCTCGTCGCCCATGGATTCGTCCATCGGACCAAAGTAGCCGATGAAGGCGGTCTTAACATTAGCGACAATATCGGTGCCGGCAGCTGATTCGTAGGGGAATGCAGCGCGGTAATCGTTGTCATAGCTGAACATAATCTCGTTGTAGTAATCTTCAACGGTCGGGAAGGTTTCGACGAGGTCGAAGGTAGCTTCGGACGGAACTGTCAGAACGCCATCTTCGCCAACTTCTCCAAAGCCCCAAAGAACCATACCAAGGGCAACCTGGAGACCTTCGTTTTCAGCAACAACTTCGGGTTCGTGACCGATGTAGTCTGCGGCGTAGGCATCGCGGTAGTTTTGATCAACGTAGTTAACAATACCCTGGGCTTCAGCCAAACCGGCAGCAGCGAGTTGGTCCCAGACATAAGCTTGTTGTTCTTCTGTCCAGGCATCGCCAGCGTATTCGTGGTCCATGCCAGCGGCATAGATGTCTTCGAAGAATGCATCGTACTTTTCGTAAACTTCGGAGGTCGTCTGGGTCTGGTAGTCACTCAAACCGATAATCGGGTAGGAGCTCAAAGTAGTTGAGCCTGAATAGGTGGGATCCAGGAAAGTGTAGTAGGTGAAGATCAGGTCATCAGCAGTGACAGGTTCGCCATCGGAGAACTTCATGCCAACGCGCAGGCGAGCGGTATAAGTGGTGGTGTCAGCATCTGGGTCATAATCGACGTTGATGTCAGCGGCACCCTTATACAGGTAATCGACGCCGTTGTAATTGTGAGTTTCACCTTCAATAGCGTTGTAGATAATACCGCCAACGCGGTCAGTGGTCATCACGGCAACCTGGGTCATATTGGCAACATCCATGTCGTAGCCGGTTTCGCCAAAGAAGGGGCTGAACTTCTGTGAGAAGTCCTGATACGCGACAACCATGGGGGTGTCAATTGTTGGGGCGGTGGGAAGATTTTCGCCAAAAGGTTGATCTTCGAACACGGGTTCCGGTTCGGTTTCGACCTCGGTGGGTTCTTCAACAGGTTCTTCCACTGGGGCTTCGGTTTCGACGACCGGGGGTTCGGTTTCAACCGGAGCTTCGGTGGGAGTGCCGCAAGCGGCGAGTGCTACGCCAAACATGACGAGCACAATCAAGATAGAAAGGTTTCGTGCAAATTTACTCATTATTCTCCTAATTCTCCTTCTAAGATTTAGATTATTATAAATTAATAAGAATTTAGTGTCAACACGGGTTGATTTCACCAGCATCTTACTAATTCATTCGCTTTTAACAGGAGTTTCCTCCTTTTCGATCTCAATCTCGTTCGCTTTTCTAAATATAATCCAGATAAGCACAGAGGTTGCCAGCACCAGTCCGGAATAAATTGCCTCACGATCCAACGCCTGGAGGTTGGCTGCAAAAACAAGGTAAATCAAGATCCCAATAATGCCGATTGCCATAAAAATCAGGTATAAACGGCTCATATTGATGATTCTTTTGTATGACAAACCAATTTCTTCGTTGCGATAAGGTCTTTTTTGGTTCGGGATCCTCAAAATACCGGCAGCGAGGAACACAAGCGGAAAGAAAGCTGCCGTATAAGGTATGGCGGCATACATCCGGTTCAGACCAGGGTTGTTGATAAACCCCGCACCGATATGCAGGGCGCAGGCAGCCATAAACAGCAGCAGAATCTGCCGCCTGAAGCTCTTAATTTGAGATTCTTCGAGTTTGAGATGGAAATAATCACCTTGATAAACTGCGGTCTTCTTTACACGACCGCTGCCATCTTCCGACTCGACGAGGTCATAGTCTTTTATGTATTTTTTCGAAGCCATAACTACCAGTTGGACAATTGTAACATCCATTTTCCGATTTGGCACAAGTTAACAATTGGCTTATTGGCTGCCGCGACGTTAATCTGTTGGGGAGAATTTCCACAAAACCTCAAAAGTTGCCTCTCCAGGCAAATTGACCCGCTTTGAAGCCGCCCACAAGCGATATTGGGGCATCAGGGGGATAGCCGGCAGGTATTCCGCCATCAAAGCAGCCTCATCCAGCGCTTCACCGTCTGGCAGCCTGTTCGATATCCGCCAGCAGGCTTCATCGAAACTCGCGTCTTCCATGCCGGCTATGTTGGTGCCGACCCAACTATTAATAGAAGAAGGGATTTGATCTGAAGTGTAAAGCTGGCAGGTGTTGGTATGCTCCTGTTTCCAGGAGACCAACGCCAAATTAAAATTGCGCCCAAACAGGGGACCTTCCGGTCCCGGACGGTAAAGTTCAGGCAGCGGTGCCGACTGTCTGGATAAGGAAATGTAACAGCGGCTTAATCGATTGGTAATTTCTTCAGCGATATCCAGATCAACCTGGCTCTGTCCCAGCCAAAGCCCAAACGCCAATGGGGTGCCGTCGAGCACATTCGGAACGCCCTGGGCAAATCGCCCTGCTCCTGCTTCGTCGTTGGTAAACACCCATCCGATTTCCTCCAGATAGGCATTGTTAGCGTCAGGGTTGTTTGAAGACATGTTTTCCGATGTCGGAATCAGGTCTTCCGGTAAGTGTTCAGCCAGATATTCCCTGACCAATCCATCCGCGTCAATACAAGCCGCGATCGCTTTTCTGGTTTCTACATTGCCGAAAATATCTTGTCTTTGGCTGGTCCAGGGGCTATAGCTGCCGTCATCAAATTGGGCGGGTTTGATGCCAAAGACCAACTGCTGCACGGATTCCCAGTTTTCTGCAACGAGCGCGTATTTATCCAACAGTTCTTCGAGCTGACTTTTATCCAGGTTTTCGAGCTGATAGGTCATATCCAGAAGGTCACACTGCCCGCTTTCCAGTTTTTGCAAAGCCGCGTCAAGTTCAGGTTCGATCCGGAAAATTAGCTGGTCATAAGCCGGATAGTTCTGCCCGGCAAGGATAAAATTTGGGTTTCTTTCCAAAATGATCTGGCTCTCAGGAGCCCAGCTTACCAACCTGTAAGCGCCCCAACCCAAAGGATTGCGGACGGTCAGGTCGTTGCTGAGCAATTCGGTTGAAGCCATTTCACCTAATTGATGGACAGGAAGTGGCTGCCACAAGAGATCCTCGAGCTCGCGCGGTACAAAACCCGGGATCCCTGTCCATACCAGGGTCTGTTCGTCAACGGCGACGAAACTGCCGGTCCTGTCGAGCGCCCACTGAAAGTGACCCAACCCGCTGCGTTCTGCGACATGATAAGAAAAAACAAAATCCTCCGCGACCAGGGCTTCGCCATCAGACCATTTCAGGTCAGGCTTTAGCCGGAATGTGACCGTAAACTGGTTCATCTGGTATTCCTGTTCGTAGTTCCAGACCACCGGGTTCTCAATCGAATAATTGATCGCATGCTCAATCTGGGTTCCTTCAGCCAGGTAGACCACGTTTCCAGCAGCGTTGACAACCGGCTGCCCAACCCGGACTGGCACCGGCTCGAGCATGATGCCGCCATTTGCTTCGCTGGGAATGCCCTCAAAAAACAAGCTTTGATCACTCCCATTTTCAGTTTCAAGCAGGTCCACATAGATCGCGGCAAAAACGCTCTGCTTTGCCCGGCTCGTATTGCCGTCATAACGATACAATCCGGCGGGTTCCTGTGCCATGCAAACGTTCAAAACTTTTGGAAGCGCCTCGGTTGCGGCTGGGGTGGGCGCAAGCGTCGCTGTCTGGATTACGGTTTCCTGTGTTGGCAGCGGGCTGGTCTCAACGGAATTGTTACCACATGCGGCTAAAAGAAAGCTAATTGTCAACAATACCAACAATGCTCGTGTTCGTTTCATTCTTCATCATCCTCCATGTCACCACCAAAGCGCAGCCTCAGGTAAGATTCGTATCTGCCGGGGTGGATTTCGCCCGTCTCGACAGCCGTTCGTACAGCACAGCCGGGTTCGTGCGAATGGCTGCAGTCGTTAAACCGGCATTTCGGAACCAGGGGGGCAATTTCTTTAAAATAGGCATCCAGCTCTTCCCCCTCGACATCCCACAAAGCCAGCGTGCGCAAACCGGGAACATCGGCTATATATCCGCCCACTGGCAATTTAAATAACTGCCGAACCTGGGTTGTGTGGCGTCCCTTACCGGATTCCCGCCCTACATCAGCAGTCTCCAGCTCAACGCCGGGCAGAATGCGATTGATCAGGCTCGATTTTCCAACTCCTGACGGACCTGCCAGGGAGGTGATTTTCCCAGCCAGGTAGGAGCGCATCTCTTCCACGCCTTCTCCAGTTTCAGCGGATGCATAAACGACGTCATAGCCAATATCTTCATAAAGCGAAAATTTTGCCCGGGCGGTTTCGATTCCGCAGAGGTCAATTTTATTGACGACAATGACCGCAGGGATATGGGCACGCTCGGTTACAACCAAAAACCGATCCAACATTCTCAGGCTCGGCTCCGGGTTGGTGCAAGAAAAAACCAACATAGCCAGGTCGGCATTCGCGATGATTATCTGTTGATATTCGTAGTTTACACCGGTAAGCTGGCGTGAGAGCACACTTTTTCTTGGAAGGACTTCTTCGATGCTGCCGGTCATATCGGGCTGCGGATCGATTAACACCTGGTCACCAACTGCCACCAGGTCTCCTTCCGCGCGCCCTTTGCGCAAACGACCTCTCAAGCGGCAGCGATAGATGCCGGCATCCGTCTGCACATCCTGGTAGCCCGCCTGGGTGCGGATGACCAATCCCTGGATCAGCTCAGGCATCTGCCTCGCTACCTACGCGCATCAATCCTCCTCGGGTTGGGCTGGAATGTACGGTCTTTCTTCCCAGGGCATGGTGCCGCCAGCATTTTCCATATCAGAAAAATACAAAGAGATCGCTCTTCTGAATAGCGGGGCTGCCATTTCTGAACCTTCACCAGCATTTTCCAAAATCACCACGACGGCAATGTCGGGTTTTTCGGGGTCGTTTTCATCGGAATAACCGGCAAACCAGGCATGGGAAGCCCCCAACGGGTTTTCTGCTGTACCGGTTTTGGCTGCTATATTATAGGCGAAGTTTTTGAACTGAAAATTCGCCGTACCGCTCGGGTCCCAAACGACCATGCGCATGGCTTCCTGGATTGCTGCCAGGTTTTCAGAGGTAACTGGTAATTGCCCAATTTCCACAGGTTCAAATTCGTAGACAGGCGCATTACCCGCCAGTCCAATTCGTTCAACCACGGTCGGCTGGTACAGGGTTCCACCATTTCCAACCGCCGCGATAAAGTTTGCGATTTGCAAGGGGCTGTTTTGCAGCGTGCTCTGACCAATCGCCATTTGAACATATTCGTTAACATCCGTCGGGGTCATATTGATATACCCTTCAAACTCCGGAATCTCGATACCTGTTGGTTTGCCGAGCCCAAAGCCAGCCGCGACGTCCGGAATGGCAGTACGGTAGCCGTCGTTCCACAGAGTGTAGGCGATATGCCAGAACCAGGGGTTACACGAGCGCATCAATCCTTGCTGAAGTGTCAGCAATCCGGACGCGCCAAAACCTTTATCGTAAGTCCAGTCTTTCCCCACCCAACCGTCCAGCTCATACCAAAGCGAGTCGCAGAAGTAAGGATAATCCTTGGTAAAAACGCCGGTTTCCAGGGCGGCAGCCATGGTTACAACTTTGAAGATCGAACCAGGCGGATAAACACCCTGGGCAGCACGGTTGTACATCGGGTTGAAGGGGTTTTGGGTAACTTCGGCAATCGAGAAAGCAGTGTAAGAGGGTCCGACGAACACATTCGGGTCATAGCCAGGACCCGAAACCATCGCGATCACTTTGCCAGTGTCCCGTTCCATCACTACAATCGCGCCGGAATAACCACCCATGCTTTGCTGCAGCCAGTATTGCAGCTGGCTGTTGATGGTCGTGTAAATCGATTGAGCAGGCTTGGCATCGGCATCAGCAATCTTGGTCAGCACCTGTCCCTGCAGGTCTTTTACATACAAATCAGCGCCATGGGTACCCGCGAGATATTGCTCTCCCCAGGCTTCCAGACCGGAATAACCGATTTTCTCATCGCCTGTATACCCGAGACGTTGATAATATTCCAATCTTTCTGCCGGCACGTTGAGGACATATCCGGTGACATGGGGGGCGATACCGCCGTCATAATAATAGCGCGACTTAAAAGCCGACATGCTGATGCCCGAAAATGAGCTCAACTGGTCAGAATATTCGGCTGCCTCTGCAGCGGTAATATCTCCGATGATGGCATATTGATAATCTGCTGTATTTTCATATTCTTTGCGGATGCTTTCTTCAGAACGGGATAACACGGTCGCTAAAAGCGTGACCATGCGGTCTTCTGTGCCTTCCTCAATTTGCCCTGGAGTCACCATAAGGGTCACAGCGTCTTCAAAAGCAACCAGCGGATAATTGTCGGAAGCATCTGATGAATAAATATGACCCCTGGCAGGGGTTTCAATCACCAGTTCGAGATAATTACCATCGACCAGCTCAGGGAGCATCATCTCATCCGCCCACTGGACATGCCATGCGCCATTTTCAAGGGTAAGGTGCATAATACTCTGCCGGGTGATCGTGCCAACCAAGGCTGTTTCGTAATCCAGTTGATAGCTGACCTGGGCGGCATCCGTGCTTAGCAGGCTGGAAAGAACCTGGTATTGCATTCCCTGCATGGTCAGTTTGACAGCCGTGTTGCGATGACGGGCTTCAAAATCGTCGGGGGTGATTGCGTCTTTGGTCAATCTGCTGAGGGTTTCATACATCGCCGGGTAATCTTCCGCGACCCAAAGATCCAGGTAATCCCTTGCGGCAGTTTCCACATCCGGAGCGGATTCGACGTTCACATTGGGGGTTGGTAAGCCAGTTGTGGCTGTTGGATCATTGACTGGTTCGGGTGTAATTGTCGGATTACATGCGCCCAGCAGCATGCCCAGGGATAGTATCAGGATCAGTGGTTCAATTAATCTTTTCATGTTATTCATCGTTAACATCGCGCAACAATTCAGGATGGATTGTGCAGCTGATGTGATTATACCGCTGACAGAAATCGGCAATATCTGCGTCAAGGCTCAACCCGGCTTTTTTCAACAGTCGGAAGGTGCTGCATAAAGGCAGCCCCATTACGTTGCTATAACAGCCTTGAATTTCTGCCATCGGACGAAAATAAGGGTCCTGGATGGCGTAGCCTCCTGCCTTGTCCGCATAGTCTCCGCGGGATATATAGTCTCTGATCTCATCATCCGAATACTCGCGCATGGTCACAAGCGACTCGCAGATATCGCCCGGAACTTCCCTGTCTACACCCAGATGCAGCGAAAGGGCGGTGTACACACGGTGGGTTTTTGCGCGCAGCAGCTTCAGGATTCGATCGGCATCCCGGTCATCTGTTGGTTTTCCCAAAACGACTCCATCAAGCTCAACGATGGTATCCGCAGAGAGAACGATCTCATCTTTTCCGATCGGGTGAACGCTGCCTTTTTCAAATGCCATGCGCTGGACGTAGTCCCACGGGCTTTCAAAGCTTAGCTTTCGTTCATCAATATCGGCAGGTCGTTTGCTGAAGGGAATGCCAAACAAACCCAGCAGCTCATTCCTGCGCGGCGAAGCGGATGCGAGGATCAATTTTTTGGTATTCATGTCAGGAGGGGATTTTATCATGGCTGCCAGGCAGTTGCTGTCAATGCGCAGATGGGGAAACGCCACAATCCTAAGAAAAAGCGCCGGGTTGCGTAATTAACCTTTGCGTTTAACCTGAAAAGTGTCAAAATCTCTCGCCAGCAAGGTATCAGGGAATATGGCTCTGGCTTCGTCAAGAATATCAGCATCGCGATACCGGCGCGAGATGTGCGTCAAAATCAACTGCCCCACACCGGCTTCATTCGCCAGGCATGCCACGCTTTCCGCTGTGGAGTGCCCATAGGTGGCTGCCATTTCTTGCTCTTCCTTTAAGTATGTGGCTTCAATGATCAGCGCATCCGCCCCGCGAACATGCTCAATCAGTTTTTCCGGCTTGCCAACGTCTCCTACGACCGCAAGGCTTATTCCAGGCTGCTCCGCACCCAGCACCTGGTCTGGCAAAATCGTCCTTCCATCAGGCAGACTGATCTCTTTGCCTGCAACGAGATCTTTTCGCCAGGGACCGGGAGGGACGGACAAGGCTTCTGCCTTTTCTGGCAAAAAAGGTCGCCTGCCATATTCGTCAAATCGATAACCAAGAGAGCTTGAACCGCGGTGGTCCACCGGAAACGCGGTTATCTGGAATTTTTCCGCCTGAAAGATTAGCCCGGGTTTGATATCATAAAGATTGAGCGGGATTCCCGCTGGTTGGTGACGTAATACCACCCCATTGATAAGGTCATCCACTCGCTCCATCGTGTGCCGGCTGCCATAAATATTGATCTCTTCGATTGCTTCCCAGCGTAAAAAAGTAGAAACCAAGCCTGCCAACCCGAGGATATGGTCCAGGTGCCCATGGGTCAGCAAAATGTGATTGAGGCGCTTGAAACCAATTCCACTCTTCAAGAGCTGACGCTGTGTACCTTCGCCGCAATCAATCATAAAGCGATATTCGTCGTGTTGCACGACGAGCGACGACAGACCACGTTTAATGGAAGGGGCAGAGGCGGATGTTCCTAAAAAAGTAATTTCAAACAATGGTAAGTACGCCTTCGCCTATGCTGTTCTTCGGCTGATTTTTCCGATTTGCTTGAGCGCGTTGACAGCGGTCAAACCTACCTGCAAGCCCTGCGATGCTGTGATCGGTAATTTTCCTGATTCTTCTTCGGAAGCTTCAATAAAATTGAGCGCAGCCCGATAGCCCAAAAAAGCCCCCAGGAGCGTTCCCACGATCAAAGTAATCGTTTTTACATTTTGGTTCATATGTTAATTCCTTTTATCAATTAGCCGGGTATGAAGACTTTCAAAAACCTGTTTTGCCTTCTCCCTGTTTTGGTTCCATCCGAGGATAGGCTGAACGCTAATATCAGCGCCCTTTCGAATATGCCAGCGTGCTTTCTCGAATGCCTGCAGAACGCTGATGCCCGCTTTTGGGACCAGGGGTTTAAGTTTGCTTAACCCGAAAATTATCCCAACCAGGACAATTAGTTTTATCAAGGCGAGCAAGAAAAATGGCAGGGATAGCAAGACAACCGAAACCCCGGCTAAATCGCTGATGTCAGGGTTGATACGCCCGTTCATTAAGATAAGCCAAACCATGACAAGCAAGACAACAAACCCCGCTGCCAAAATCGGTAGGAGAATTTGCCAGGTGCGTTGTTGTTTGTGAGCTTTGATTGCCGGTGTTTCAAAATAGTTGTTGGAATCTTTGGTTTCCATGGGGTTTATTTTAGCATGGGAATGGGAAAATAACGATGAATGTAGAGCAGACTGCCCCGCAACCGCCAGGAATCGCTGGGAGTAGAGAAGCTTGCCCACGAGAAAAGGTAGAGATGCTGCCGATACTGTTGGCATGGGTCATGACCAACTGATGGTTTTTTTTCCAACCATGGAAACTAATTCCAAAATTAGTCGAAAAACCCATGAAATTGGCTTCATTAATTTGTATAATTAATGTATAATTTATTTAATAATAAAACACCTGTGCATGGTTCTTAAGCAGACCATGGACTTTGAGTTACTTGACAATTGGTTTGTATGTGGATCGGATGGGTAGCTCCCACCGCATTTGGAAACTTTTTAGCTCTTATCGCATAAGAGCAATGGAACTAAGGCGAGAGGCAGTTGATAGTTAACAGATTTTGGTTAAAACTGTATTCTTAATTGTTATCGGATCCTGAACCGATTCCATCTTTCCACACCTGCCATTCAAGCGAGGATTTTAAAGCCATGGTTATGGACTATGGCTTTTTTTGATAACAATGGCAAATTTGATCACGGACATACAGGCGCAAAAGCGTAATCGCAACCGGGTAAACATTTATCTGGGAGGGAATTATGCTTTCTCGCTCGACCGGGTGGCAGCAGCCTGGTTGACGGTTGGTCGTCAGCTGAGCGATGAAGAAATCATCCGTCTCCAGGAGAAAGATGAATTTCAAATTGCCCTAAGCCGGGCAATGCACTTCCTGGGCTTTCGTGCACGCTCTGAACAGGAAATGGAAACCTATCTTGCTAAAAAAGGTTTTGAACCTCCCCTGATCGAACGGGTCATCGTCCGACTGAAAGAAAGTAAGTTGGTCAATGATCTCGATTTCGCCCAAACCTGGCTGGATAGTCGCCAGAGGTTTCGCCCGCGCAGCAAGAGTTTGATGAAACTCGAACTGCGTCAAAAAGGCGTTGCCGAACCCGAAATCGAACAAGCCTTGCAATCTTCCAACCTGGACGATTTCGACCTGGCGATGGATGCGGGAAGAAAGTTGAGCAGCCGTTATCAAAACCAGGACAAGCCCGAATATGACCGGAAGCTTGGCGCCGCACTTCAGCGCCGGGGTTTCTCTTATGCGATTGTCCGGGAGTGCCTTCCGAAACTTTGGAGAGAAAAGTCAGAGCCAACAGGTGGATAAATAAAAATGGAGCAACTGACACATGAAAACCTTAATGCAATTAAGTCCGCCAGAACCCCGCTTTATGCTTTATGTTTGGGTGGGTCTGGCATTGTTGGGCGGCATCCTGATTGGGTACCTGATTTTTTCCACGATTCGCAGGAATAAAGAAGAAAAACTACAACAGACCAGCAGCGATATTCTCACCCTCGCACGTGAAAAAGCCCAGCAAACCGAGCTTGACGCCAAAGATCAGGCATTAAAAATCATTCGCGATGCAGAATCTGAGATCAAGAACCGCCGTAGTGAACTTAACAAAGAAGATGACCGCCTGGTCAAACGCCGTGAAGAACTGGACAGCCGCTTTGACCAGATGCAGCAGCGTGAGAGCAACCTGAACAAGCGGCAAAGCCGTATCGATAAGCGCGCCAATGAAATCGACTCCCTCTATGAAGAACGTGCCGCCGAATTGCAGCGCGTTAGCGAGATGACCGTTGATGAAGCTCGCGCAATCCTGCTGGGAGAGGTAGAGAAGGAATCGCATGCCGATATGGCGCGCATCATCCGGCAGATCGAAACCGAAGCCCGGGAAACCGGGATGGAAAAAGCCCGCGAGATGATCGCCGACGCGATTCAGCGGGTTGCCTCTGATAAGGTAGCGGAAGTGACCACATCCGTCGTCACCTTACCAAACGAGGAAATGAAAGGTCGCATCGTAGGTCGAAACGGACGTAACATCCGCGCCTTCGAACAGGCAACCGGAGTTGATGTGATCGTGGATGACACCCCCGAGGCAGTGACGGTATCCAGTTTCGATTCAGTGCGGCGCGAAATTGCCCGCCGGACATTGACGCGTCTGGTCAACGATGGTCGTATCCATCCCGCTTATATCGAGAAAATCCTCGAAGAAGAGCGCAAGGAGATGGATGAAGACATCGTCAAAGCCGGCAAAGAGGCTGTTTACGAAGCCGGCGTTCATGGTCTGCATCCTGAAGTGGTGAAAAAGTTGGGACGCTTGAAATATCGGACATCGTACGGGCAAAACCAGCTCGCTCACTCGGTAGAAACCTCTAAAATTGCCAGCATTCTGGCTGCCGAACTCGGCGCGGATGTCGAGGTTGCCCGCACTGCCGCCCTGCTGCACGATCTGGGCAAAGCCATGGACCAAAACGCTGAAGGCACCCACGCGCTATTGGGTGCGGAATTTGCACGACGGCACGGGGTGAATGCGAAGGTGGTCAACGCGATTGCCTCCCACCATCACGAAACCGAACAGGAAAGTATCGAGGCGATTCTGGTTGAAGCAGCCGATGCGATTTCTGGCGCTCGCCCCGGCGCTCGCCGGGAAGACCTTGAGCAGTATATCAAGCGATTGAAGGCCCTGGAGACGGTTGCCAACAGTCATGAAGGGGTCGAGCAAAGTTATGCCATTCAGGCTGGGCGCGAAGTACGCATCATCGTCAAACCTGAAGAGATTGATGATTACCAGGCACACAAGCTTGCCAAAGAGATCGCCAACGAGATCGAACAAACAATGCAATATCCTGGTCAGATCCAGGTTACAGTCATCCGCGAAACCCGTTCGGTCAGCTACGCGAAGTAAAGAATTGCAAAATCTAAAGAGCCCTGACAAACTGAGGGCTCTTTATACAATCAGCAATTCTCAATATGAATGTGTTTAGATTTAAAGGGGAAGCAGGGAGCAGGGA
>ENA-UOOH01001324-UOOH01001324.1-fermentation-metagenome-genome-assembly--contig:-NODE-1324-length-24387-cov-5.833964_pt1 | contig 24387 bp, 23 predicted proteins | sample MGYA00245778_ERZ724025 | MGnify/ENA primary metagenome ERZ724025 (study PRJEB28704, sample SAMN03018313) | fermentation metagenome | biome: anthropogenic terrestrial biome; feature: soil; material... | reverse complement strand
CTGTTTGTTGAATTGTTGAATCATAAAAAGGATATAGAGCACAAAACTTTAAGGCACCTGAGCTTTTGGTACCTAAAGTTTTGTGTTTTTTTTCAGTATGAATTTAAACTTTATTATAGGTTGGTAGGTTAATATGGAAAACTTTTTAAAACAAATATTGGTAATTCCTGTGGTTTTATCAATTTCCTATTAAACTATTGTAGATTATAATAATAGTTTAATCTCCCCGCCAATATTGAGGGAAAAAACACCTCCGGTAGGTTTTCTCTGAAGGTGTTTTTTTATTAACGAGTTTATACATTTTTTTGTTCTGTTTTTGATGTGATAGGGGTCAATCTATGCCGGATATCTCAGCCCTTCGACCTCTAATTCCTGATACACAAACTTGTCACCCCGAAGGAATATCCTAACCCCTTCTATCTCAATGACAGCCCCCTTAAGAATGTAGACCTTAATCCCATCGGCAAAAACTACTTCATAATTTTCGGGCGCGTCCGGTTCAGTTTCCAACACAACAGGCACCAGTGTAGCGCCAAAGCAGCCGAAGCACGCCATCATCCCATCTATAGTAACTGCTTCAGCCCTGTTGAGAATATAGTCCCTGGCATCTTTGGAAATCTCAACTTTGATCATTTTATCAGCCCCTTTATTTTTTATTACACATTGATAAAGGCGTCTATTGACTGAACGGAAGCAACGTCTTTTGCTATTCTTCTGCGATATATTTAATAATATCATTAATTGGATATTATAAAGTAGCTTTTTATAACATTTTACTGGCATATATTATAAACTATTTGTCATTAGATTCCTATTTAATAAATTGTGATAATACTAATCGCGCATAATCTATCTACCATTTTGCTCTTGCCCCTAAAAGGGGAAGGGACAAGGTACCTGTCCCCCTGTCCCTTTATGGTGATCGGTTTTGGATTATAATCCCGCAGCTCCGGATGACCGCCGTATTGTTTGATCTGGTCCTCATGGATCTCAATTACGTATTGACTAAAAAGGGCCTGCGCTCCCCCAACAGGGAGTGAGGCCCCTTTCTTTTGCCGGTACCGGTTAACTAATCAGTGGTTTGTCAAGCGGTTTCAATGCAGCTGTCCGCCTTCAAGCCAAATTTTTCAACAGCATGCTCGCGCATCTTATATTTTAGAATTTTTCCGGCGGCATTCATGGGAAAGTCATCGACGAAATCGACGTAGCGCGGAGTTTTGTGCTTCGCCATGTGTGAACGGACGTAATCCTTGAGCTCATCAGCAGTCATTGTTTCGCCTTCTTTTAGTACCACGCACGCCATAATCTCCTCGCCGTACTGTTTGTCGGGCACGCCAATTACCTGCACATCCTTGACTTTGGGATGGGTATAGATGAAATCCTCAATTTCCTTGGGATAGATATTCTCACCGCCCCGGATGATCATATCCTTGATGCGGCCGGTGATTTTGTAGTACCCATTTTCATCACACCTGGCCATATCACCGGTGTGGAGCCACCCGTTTTCATCGATGGCAGCCTTCGTGGCCTCAGGCATTTTGTAGTAGCCTTTCATGATGTTGTAGCCGCGCGCTACTAATTCACCATCAGCATTAGGAGGCAGGTCCTGGCCGGTCTCGGGATCAACGATCCTGCATTCAACGCCGGGCAGAGTACGGCCTACAGTATTGACGCGCAGTTCAACGGAATCATCTGTGCGGCTCTGGGTGCAGCCCGGCGAAGATTCAGTCTGGCCGAACACAATTGTCAGTTCCGTCACGTTCATTTTGTCCACCACATCCTGCATCACCTTGACCGGACAGGGACTGCCTGCCATAATGCCGGTCCTCATACAGGAGAAGTCTGTCTTTGAGAAATCTCCATGTTCAAGCATCGCGATAAACATGGTGGGAACTCCATTGATGGCAGTAATCTTTTCCCTGTTTACGGCGTCAAGGGACAGCTTGGGTGAGAAATACGGCATTGGGGTCATGGTCGCACCGTGCGTCATTGATGCCGTCATGGAAAGCACCATACCAAAACAGTGGAACATGGGTACATGAATCAGCATGCGGTCAGCAGTGGAAAGATCCATACAGTCACCGATGTTTTTGCCGTTATTCACCACATTATAGTGGGTGAGCATAACACCCTTGGGGAAACCGGTGGTTCCTGAGGTGTACTGCATATTGCAGACATCATGCCTGTTGATGAACATGGCGCGGCTATATACTTCCTCAACCGGGACTCTTTCAGACATGGCTATGGCATCCTCCCAGGTCAGGCAGCCCTTCTGTCTGGAATCAACGGTAATGATATTACGCAGGAAAGGCAGGCGCTTTAAATGCAGCTGTTTTCCCGCCTCGGCTGTTTCCAGCTCGGGGCAAAGCTCCTTAATAATGCCTACATAATCAGAGTCCTTATAACCATCGACCATAACCAGCGTATGAGTGTCCGACTGGCGCAGGAGATACTCCGCTTCATAAATCTTGTAGGCCGTGTTTACAGTCACAAGTACGGCGCCTATCTTGGTGGTTGCCCAGAAGGTGATGTACCACTGGGGAACATTGGTTGCCCAGATCGCCACATGGTCACCCGGCTTGACACCCATAGCAATTAACGAGCGGGCAAATGTATCCACATCGTCCCGGAACTCGGAATAAGTTCTGGTATAATCCATCACAGTATATCGAAAAGCATACTGGTCGGGAAACTCTTCCACCATGCGGTCAAGCACCTGGGGAAAGGTCAGGTCAATCAGCGTATCCTTCTGCCAGACATATTTCCCTGTCTTGGCGTTATTTTCGAACAGATGGCCCTTTACCACTCTTATTTCAGAATACCTGCTCATATAGTTGGCAAAATTGGGAAAGACGACTCCCGCATCGTCAAGATCATCCGCCCAGCGCTTGACCCATTCGAGAGATACGTAGCCTTCATAGTTAATCGAGCGCAGCGCCATCATCATATCATCAACCGGCAGATCGCCCTCACCCATCATACGATACCTGATGGAGCCGTCCTCCACAACGGAATCTTTGATATGTACATATTTGATATAGGCGCCGAGATTCTGCACCGTCTTTCCGGGGGTCTCACCGGCAAACCGGTAGGGATGGTGCATATCCCACAGGGCCGCCACCGCGTCACTTGCCGCCAGGTCAAGCAGCCTGCACAGCCGGGCCGTGTCGGCATAGACACCATTGGTTTCCACCAGCAGGGTCACGCCCTTCTCCTCGGCAACCGGGATCAGGCGCCGCAGGGCGGCAAGAACAACCTCATCATCAACCTCCCCGGTGGAATGCGGCTCAAGGTCCGCTAGAACACGGATGTATGGTGTGCCAAGCCTGGCGGCCAGGTTAATATACTGCACCAGCTCAGCATGGTTTTTCTCGGCATTTTCAGCAAACTTCAAGCAGCAGCCGGATGTGAGGCAGGGGATTTCGAGGCGCAGCTCAGAAAGCTTTTTTACCGTTTCCGGCAGCTGTGATTCTGTGAAAGGCTGAGCCCGTACCGCAGATATTTCATTACCCATTCCGCGAATTTCGATGCCTTTAAAACCAAGGTCCTTGGCCATTGAATAGATGTCGCTCCAACTGAAGTTGGGACAACCAAGTGTTGAAAATGCAAGTTTCATATAAATTCCCTCCTCAATTTAAAAAGCGCCTCCGTCACATAGCATTTCTGCTAGAGACGAAAGCGCTAAACTCCCGCGGTACCACTCACTTTGGTATGTAAACATACCCACTCAAAAGGCATCGGTCAAAATGACGAATACCCTCTCGTTGTAACGGCGAGAAACCCGTTCGCACCTACTTGCTTTAAGCGCCGCAAGCGGCATCTCTAGCTTTCAGCTGACTGCTCAAGGGGGAGTCCACAACTTGCTCTGCGCGCTGTTTTTCAGCATCCAACAGCTCTCTGAAGCGACATAAAAGCAAGGTATTTTCCCTGTCATTGCATTTAAATAATATTACATTACATATAACTAATTAAGCGAAATCTTATCAAATTTCAGGCCGTCTGTCAAGCATGAAAACAATTGTATAGTTGATGCAGAGGGGGATTTCTTGTCGCCCGGCAACATATCAATCACTTCGGTTTATAATCACTTAAAGGAAAAGCTTGTATTATCTTTTCACCTTGTTTTATCAATAAATTTGCATTATAAGCCTCTTTTTTAATTTCTTCAGCTTCTTCCGGTGTGGGAGGATGAATAAGCTTATCTGGATTTTCCGTTCCTGCTTCATCTCTAGTACCAATAACAAACTCTATCTCGTATTCTAATTTTTCTCCTGCCGCCAACTTGGTAGGTCCACTGTGCGAACATCGGTATAAAACCTCATCATGTTCATAAACCTTAACTTTATTACTATGCAATATAAAATCCTGTTTGTTTACACACGCAGGCAGCATAATTGCAACAACAAATATAAGGGGCAAAAATAGTTTGTATATCCTCAAAATATCACCCCCCTTTATTTCAATGAGAGACAATTACCAATATTACCCGCAAATGGTATTCGTCATAATATTATGATTTTCCTCTCAAACTGACAATCTAATTTGTAAATTCTATTGGTATGTATGCAATTAATAGGACTAAAGCCCTTTCATGCAAAAAAGCCGCCTGTCTTATCAGCACAATAAAGCATGCGGCTTCTATGCTTTTATAATGATCATAAAAGAAATTGATTAGTCAATGACTAATATTTATCTACAACCACTCCAAACGATGAAGCTATAATATGAGGGTTTCCAGTAAGTGACATTAGCTCGTCTTTCGTGCCATAAACGATCGCCCCCAAAATAGGAACATTGGACGAATCAGTATAGCCTTTTGTGACAAGCTCATTATAAACTTCGTTATGACCTACTTCTTTACTACTTTTCAATGACTCACAGAGATTTAAGTAGTTCCTGTTAAAATCCTTCACACCCACACCTAACACTTCGTCTTCTCTAATGAAGGTTGCTTTACCATCGTACTCAATAGCTTCTTTTTTATATCGTGCTAAATCGTCTTTTCTAAAAGCATCTACCCAATACCATGATATTTTAACATTTGGCAGTATCATTGAGATATCTGCAACCTTATATGGTTTATCAAAGGATAATCCTAATTCTATAAGTTTATCGCCGGATATTCTGTCCAACTTGGCCAAGTCATTCTTGTATTCTTTGTAGGATATTTCCGGAATATAGAAGATCATCTTCCTGTAACCATTTTCCCAATAGTTAACGGTCCATTCTCCACCTGAACCTCCCACGCCTGCACCCCTTGAGATAAAAACTTGTGGAATCAGCCCGAAAAGCGAAGCCCTATGTTCCAGAACCACAGGTTTACCTGCAATATCCCTGGCAATTGAAAATTCGCCCCTTCCTGCTAAGAAGCCTATAGAATCAGACGACTTGCTAATATAACCGTTGGGTACGTGCAGCTTAATGTAAGCCTTATTGAAGTCATACTTTTCATTGCTCAATTTAATTGTTATCGCGGCATTAGAAACAAAAATAACTATCAACACTACTACAACCACTACCAGTGAAATTAGAACCGTCTTTCTAGTAGATTTTTTTACACCCTTTTTGAACGCCATATTTAGTTTATTATCATCAAATATTTCATCCAATTCAAGATCGTCCATACTGGTCCCTCCACAATCTTCTAAATTCATTCCGCGCCCTATATAAAGAGGTTTTCACCGTTGCCTCCGAAAGCCCCAGCAATCTTCCAATCTCTTTATAACTTAATTCCATTTCATACTTTAGGATTAATAAATCCCTGTAACCATCCTTCAACCTGCTCAGGCAATCGCGAACCGAAATAGCAGACTCATTGACCAGAATATTTTCAGTAAAGTCTCCCTCTGCGGCAAGCTTTGAGAAAAAGCCTCCTCCGTCGATAGACAACTCGGTTATTATAGACTTTCTCTTCAAATAGTTTCTGTAAGTATTCAGGGCCACCGTAAAAATCCATGAAGGGAGTTTTCTCTCGTCTACACCGTTTATATGTTGGATTGCCTTAATAAAGCTTTCCTGGACAATTTCCTCCGCATCTTCTTTACGACAACCGTTTTTTAATAAATACCTGTATATAATCTTTGCCTGCCTGTTGTATAGGCCTGCCAGTAGATCTTTACTCATCTTTCCCTTCTTTCGGTAACCCCATTGGTTTCCTGTATATATATAATGACAATCCACTCCCCGAAATGTATACACGAACTGTAACCTGACAGGATTTCCTGCTGAGAGCAGTTGTTGCATATTTTGCAATAACTGTTTTTTCAACAAGCTCGCCTTCCACAAAAATGTTTTTTATATGACGCGAAATGGTAGACTTATCCCGCTGGAACAATTCCGCCATCTGGTCGAGGGAAAGCCAAACGGTTTCATTCTCCATCCGAACATCTATTTGGGTAACGCCGTCTTCAGTTTGGTATATAATCAACTCGGTATTGTTCTCGCTCACAAGCCCAGCTCCTTCAGATATTGCTCCATCCGCACTTCAACGTCCACAAGCTCCGCCTTGATACGGTCGATATTGGCCTGCACTTCCTCGATGTCGATTAGTTCTTCTTCCTCAAAGGTATCCACATAATGCGGGATATTATGTCTATGACAAGGCAGGAGTTACTCTTGATGAATACCTCTTGCCGCCAAGACCCCACCAGCTTCAACAGGCATCTTATTATTTAGGATAATCGTTTTAACTTATGAATTAAAGATGTCATATCGGCTGGCAGAGGGGCCTCTAGTTGCATGTGTTCCTTTGTGACGGGATGGTTAAACTCCAGGCGCCAACTATGTAAAGCCTGACGATGTATCAAATCTAAACTACCCCCGTATAGATCATCTCCCATTAAGGGATGGCCGAGATGTCTCATATGAACTCTTATTTGGTGGGTGCGCCCTGTTTCTAACCGCAATTTGACCAGACTGCCGCATGAGAAACGCTGTATTACGGTAAAATGAGTGATCGCTTCTTTTCCTTGGGATGTTACTCCAAAGATAAGAGAGCCATCACAGAGCCGACCGATAGGGAAATCAATTATTCCAGAATCCATAGTTATTCTGTTATGCACCACTGCCAGGTATTCCCTCCGGCACATGCTGTTTTTCATTTGCTCGGAAAGTTGATGACAGATGTAACTGCTTTTGGCGATTAAGATAATTCCGGAAGTATCTTTATCCAACCGGCTGACCGATCTGAATTTACTGTTATGCCCCTGCAGCTGCCAATGGTAAATAACGCCGTTAGCCAGGGTATTCAGAACATGATATGAAAGCGGGTGTACCAGCATATTGGATGGTTTGTTCACTACCAGGATGTGTTCATCCTCAAAGAGAATATCCAGTGGCATATCCTGGGGTATTACCGGCTGTTCATCATTATCCTGAAGATTTACCCGGATTAAATCGCCTTCTTTCACCAGCGAATCCAAACGAACTGTTTGACCATTCACCATAAGTCCGGCACTGCGTTTAATCCTTCGCATTTCACCACGGGATAATTTCAGACAGCTCTTGAGTATCTGTGAGATCTTTTGATTATCATTATCGTTTGTTACCCTGTACTCGATGTGTGTATTGGTAGACTCCATACAGTTATCATATCATTTAGATATATTTTTAGGAAATCTAATGTATAAGGGGGACATCCATAAATTACTATTCTTGAGGTTCGCCGTAAGAAATTTTGCTGAACCCCCAGCCGTTCCACTGCCAGACGCCGACTTCCCTCACCCCGGGATCAGCATAGTCGCCTTCCGTGACAATAAGCTCGTTTTTGCCGTCTCCGTTAAGATCTGCCAGAGCCGCTTGGTAATTCGGCCGGTCCAGGTTGGACGACTGCCACACGGGTTTAAAGGCGCCACCAGCCAGTTTAAAGATAAAAAGATGGTTCTTGATGCTCATGTCCTCCCGTGTAATCCAAAAAGGCTTATGCGGGCCAAAACTGCCTGATTTCCAGACCAGCAAATTTAGCTCAAGGATGCTGTCATTGTCCGCATCCCCCAGGAAAAAGTCAGGTACCCACCATTCATCCGGCGACTCCCAGATTATTTGGGAGGCGGCTGCGAGTTTATAAGTCACCTCAAATGATGTCGTAGTTGGTACTTTGAGTCCGCACGCTTGGTCAATCTTACAACGATTCCAAGGTGGGGGTGTGCATTTTCGCCGGGGATTGTGCAAAGCATTATTCAACGCTCAGCCTCTTTCATTATACTTCATCCCCTGAATACGCATCACCTGATTTCAGTTCATGAAACATCTATGAAAGACATTTTATGCAGGTTTCCTCGCTCTTGCCGCGCGCAATCCAACCGATGTAATCATTTGGCCGTTGAAGATTGTAAACCGGAAAAGTTCCAGAGCCCAGATCCCCCATCCCCAAAAAGCATTTCATAAAAAGAACATCTCCCGGGTAATTTCTTGACATAGTGTTTAGTGTCGATATACACTATACATAAGTAAGATTGTAGGAGAGTATGATATGACGCAAGAGACTAAATTATGTAAGATGAGCGATTTGGTACGTTTATCTGGTTTATCCAAGCAGACAATTCACTTCTATCTCCGAGAGGGTCTTTTGCTGCCGCCGATACGCACCAGCAAAAACATGGCTTATTACGACGAGTCAACGGTAGATGATATCCGCTTCATCAAAGAACTGCAGGAAAAACGCTACTTACCCCTGGCGGTCATCAAGGAAGTTCTGAAGGCAAAACGTGAAGGCCATGATCTCAGAGAAGAAGACCACCTGATTTTGTTTGATCATCTGTTCGGCCAGGTCCAGGGCGATGGAGCGGCCCAGCAATTTGATGAAGTATCTTTTTTAGCGGAGACAGGCCTTAACGAAAGGGATTTAAGCCAATTGATCGATATGGGAATTATCTCCCCGTCTCCTGAAGGGGGGGACTGCACGTTTGACAGGTTTGACCTTACTGTGGTGAGAGCCTTTGAAGGACTAATGGCTATGGGGATGAGACTGCAGGATCTAACTCTTTACGGCAGCTTTTTGCAGTGTGCGCGCACGGAAGCCGAGCTTGTTCATGACCGGATAATTCACCGGGACAACGAAGAACAGCACCCGCCCCTCAAGGAGATTTATTTTAGATTGGAAAAAGTGAAAAGTCTGCTCACGGCCAAAGCCTACCGTGAATATTTCATCATCCATGGCCATACGGAGCAGCCTAAAAAAGGAGAAGGCAGAATTGATTGAGTTTTACGCGGCGCATAAGGTGTTGATATGGATCGCAGCTATCAGCCTACCCATAGCAGGTTGCCTGCTCTATTACATGACTTTCGGACCTCATACAGTATCGGGCAAAGGAATCGGCCCAGATACCCTGGTGCGTAGATTCGGAATCCGGGAATGGATTTCCCATTGGCTGATGCTGCTCGGGTTCCTGACTTTGGCAGCGACTGGTTTCATGCAAGTTGTTCCAGGCACCACACTGGACCATTTAGGTCCATTTCATGGCTGGTTAGGATTCATATTTTTCCTTATCGCCTTGATAACTTTGCTTGGATGGATTCGTGACGCATCGTTCAAGCAGTATGATTGGCCTTGGTTACTAAAGATGGGCGGATATCTATCCCATGATCCAAAACCACTAGCGGCCGGGCGATTTAATGCCGGGCAAAAGATATATTACTGGTTGTTCTTGCTGGTGTTGATTGGCCTACTGGTTAGCGCCGTCGTTATGGAACACGGCTCTCACAGTCTAGCAGGCAGAACGGAGCTGTCCTGGTGTGTTCATGGACTGCTGGGTTGCCTGGCTACCATAATGGTCATAGGTCACGGTTTTCTTTCGCTTTTCGTCAATCCGGATACAGCCCGGGTATTACGGGACGGCCGAGTTTCCAAAGCATACACAGATAAACACCATTCGCTATGGAAAGTCCCGAAGGACCAGAAAAGGAGATAGTAAAATGAACAACATTATGGATTTTTAACATGCAACTTTCGGTATTTTTATCTAACAACAAACATGCAGTGAATATATCTCTGACGATTCCTTGTAAGTCAGAAGGGCATAAACCAGCAAACCAGTATGTGTATTGTTCTTCTATCCAGCCAACATTTAATGTCAATTTATACTTGACAAGGCATACTAAATAAAATATATTTTACTTAGTAAAAATTTATACTAAGTAAAATATTTTACTCAGTAAAAGCAGGTGATGAAATGGATGATTCAAACAGAGGAAGAAGAATTGAGAGAAAAAAAGAAGAGACAAGGAAGAAGATTATCTCTGTTGCCATGGACCTTTTTAGAAGGCAGGGCTTTGATCAGACTACGGTGGATCAAATAGCCGAAGATGTAGACATTTCAAGAATGACTATATTTAACTATTTTCCTGCTAAAGAGGTTATTATACGTGAATATGTGCTTAGGGCTATTAGAGAAGCAGGGCCTGAATTGGTTAGTATGTTGGAGGGATTACCCGACACCCGGTCTCGAATAACTACATTGTTCAGTACAACTATGGAATGGCTGGAGGTTAACCTTGGCGAAGATCTTCTAAAAAAATTAATAACTTATAATATGGGATCGTTGTTTGAAGCCTTGAAGATACAAACCCATTTTACTGAAATTTTGGAACAGATTATAAGGATTGGTCAGGAATCTGGAGAACTTAGGGGAGACATACCCGCTGATGAAATATCAAACCATCTGGATTGGATCAGTACTTCCATAATAATAGTCAGTCAGAGTTTCCCGGAAAAGTCTTTAACGGATTTAATTAACAGGAAACTAGACCTTTTTCTAAACGGAGTAATTAATAAGGGCGACTAAAGCTAATAATAAAGAACCTCCTCTTTCTTGGGAAATTATACCTTATATTTTTTTAGCTTTGAACTATTGGCCGGAGCGGAGGCAACCAGAGAGAGGGTTGAATATGGGAGGGTATTTTACACCGGCGTTAACACCATTAATAAATAAAAGGGGGATTTTAGATGGAAGATAAAAAAGCCAGCTTTACAGCTCAGGCCATGGCTTACATGCGTGCCTACCATGCCATGCACGATGACCCCAAAATCTTTGAGGACTTTTTGGCTTATCATTTATTTACGGAGGATGAACGTTCATTCTTCGAAAATGGATGGTCACAGGCTCCCAAGTTTTACGATCCTGAACGGGCTGCGTCGCTTCCTGATCGGGCGGCAAAAATAGCGTGCACTTTACAAACCATCACACCGGGTCCATCCATGACCCTCAGCCGTTCGCGATATGCGGAGGACAGCCTTGAGAAGGCTGTCAGGCTCGGGATAAAGCAGTATGTGATTCTCGGAGCAGGGTTTGACACCTTCGCATTTCGACATCCGGAGATGTTGGAGCGGCTCCAGGTGTTCGAGGTCGACCATCCCGCCACGCAGGTTTTTAAACGCAGCCGCCTAGCTGAGGCGGGCTGGGAGATACCAGCGCAACTTCACTTCGTGCCAGTTGACTTCGAGCAGGAGAGCCTGGCAGAGGCACTTACACAGTCGTCGTACGACCCGCAAGTCCCGAGCTTCTTTAGCTGGCTGGGTGTCACCTACTACTTAACCCGCGAGGCAGTGTTCGCTACGTTGAGCTCTATCGCTAACATTACAACCACGGGCAGTGCAGTCATTTTTGATTACCTGGATAGCGACGCATTTATCCCCAAGAGAGTGGCTAAACGTATACAATTAATGATAAGGGATGCTCGGCAGATAGCAGGTGAGCCGATGATTACCGGATTTGAACCGTCCATGCTCGCTGCTGACCTCACACGTCTAGGCTTACGATTTCATGAGGATTTGTGTCCAACCGATATAGAAGAACGCTATTTCCAGGGACGCAAGGACGGTTATTATACGTGTGAGCATTTGCACTTTGCCTGGGCAGTGGTCGAATAATAGATTAATTAATCAGCTGACTTAACATTTGTGTTCAGAAGAAATATCGCTCCACTATTTAAGATACCTATTATTATCCATTATATGGATAATAATAGGTATCACTGAAGAAGTACCATAATCAGAAGTTCCACCAAATTTCTTCGGCGGTGGCAGTATGCAAAAAGCAGTAGCCGCAATTTCTTTAACTAACGGGCAGTATTCCGCAACAGCTATGCATCATGTTTATATAGCGAAATGTTCTATAATTTTAGCGTTTAAGATCGGTTTTTATTTCTTATCGCTTACAGGAATCATCAGTGAGCTTTTATTGCAATTTGGACACGTTAATCGATTTTTTGCTAATGTTATGAATATACATAAAAACTATGTGAGAGTGCATGAATACTAGGTTTTTATTGTGTATGTTTAAAACGTGTTGACGTGGTGACGTTGATATATTTAGGCAGTCGTCTAAATATATCATATTGCATTGTTATCCTTCTATGGATAAAAGGGATTGAAAAACTTAAGGTATACTGGGGAATATGACGGTGTTCAGGGCAAATTACTTAGAACTTGCCAAAAGGCACATCAGCTAATTTATTCAATCCCTGAACGTATATATCAGTCGGTCTAAAGTTTTTTTCTAATAACTTTTGTGTTTCCCCGGATAATTTCATATTGATTACAATTTCTTGACCTGCTTTATACAGAAGTTCTTTATAGCCGTTAATTATTGGTTCTAATTCCTTAATTCCGGCTGTTAACAACATACCTTCGGTTGCATATATTTCAGCTACTAACTCAGTATAATGATCTTTTGCAACTTTTTTCATCAAAAGAGAAATAAACTGGAAATTAGACCTATCAGGGCGGCCACAACTGGAAATAACCACAATCTTTGGAGGTATTCCGTTTCTATAGCGTTTTGATTTACGACCCCGGTATTCTCCATTTTCATCCTTTTCATAACCAGGACTGCCAATACATAAGCTTCGGTCCATGAATACTTTTAACATTCCTGATACATTATGGACATAAAGTGGTGTTGCAAAGACAACGATATCGGATTCAATAAATTTCGACATCAAATCTTTCATATCATCTTCAATGCTGCATTTCCCTTGCCCGGAAAACAAGCAAGAATAACATCCTTTACAATGGTTAATTTCCTTATTGACTAAAAAGATATTTTCGACTTCAGCCCCTGATGCTTCGGCACCCTTTAAAAATGCTGTAACCATAACATTCGTATTACCAGATTCTCCATTGGGACTTCCATTAAAAGCAGTGATCTTCATAATAATTCAAACCCTCCTTTTATTCTTTACTAATAATACCAATCTTTATATTATTCTCCGGTTAATGGTAAGACACCTCTTCACTAAACGATTTTTGACGTTTTTTATAAATCGTTACCTATCTACCATTAAGTAATTAACTAACGGGTGACGATAGTTAAGAATAAATTTTTGCGTTTAAAATATGGATAGCACAAAACTGCTGGCGCAGTGGTTTGCCAACATTGCACCTATGCCCTTCTTTATCCACACTGTTACAAATTTGTAGCAGTGTTTTTTTTATCACGCCTCTAAAATATTTATAGTGCTGCCGATAAGCGCTGAAATATTTTAAAGGAGCTTGTACCATGACAAAAGAAGAAATCCTCAAAAAGCTGAAGGTTGACACCCAAATCAGAGGACTGAGCAAAAACACCCAAGATGAGTACTACACAAAAGCCAAGCGTTTTCAGGACTACTACGACAAACCTGCAACAGAGCTGGAGATCGAAGATATCAAAAACTACCTGTACTATCTCTTAACGGAAAAAAGACTTTCGCCAGGTTCAATCAACACGTATAACAGCGGTCTCAGATTCTTGTACAACGTAACTTTAAACAACCCTGTCAACGGAAGCCAAATCCCCTGCCATCATAAGCAACGTCGTTTCCCGGACATTTTAACCCGCGATGAAGTCACAGCTCTTTTCAACGCCTGCGATAACCTGAGAGATAAATGCATCCTCATGACCATGTATGGAGCTGGTCTTAGGCTGAGTGAAGTATCCAGGCTCAAAGTCAGTGATATTGACAGTAAGAAAATGCAGATTTTCATTCGGAACGGCAAAGGCGACAAGGACAGATTCGCAATTTTATCGCAGTCCAACCTTAACGTCCTGCGCCAATACTACCGGGAATACCGACCAAAAGAATGGCTCTTCTACAGCCGGAATCAAACCGGAACACATATTACTTCCAGGGCAACTCAGAATATTTTCAATAAGTACAAGGACATTGCCGGTATCAAGAAAAAGTGTTCAACGCATACACTGAGACATTCTTTTGCAACCCACTTACTTGAAAACGGTATAAGCATCTATCATATCAAGCAGCTTCTCGGTCATGCGGATATCAGTACAACCTGTTTTTATCTGCATATTGTTAAAATCAGCGAATTAAACGTTATCAGTCCTCTCGATACCTTATCTGAGAGGAGAACTGATAATGCCTGAAGTCCAGGATATTTTCCTCATGTACGGTAATGAGTACCGTCAGAAGCATAAACTGCCCGTACATATTTTGAAAGCCATGTCCGCAGTTGAACGATGCAGGACCGCTGATTTAGGTGGGCATAAGGATGTTTGCAATGAATGCGGTTATACAAGAATCTCCTATAACTCCTGCCGCAACCGACATTGCCCCAAATGCCAGACGCTTTCCAAGGAGCGTTGGATTGATAGTCAGAAAAACAATCTATTAGATGTCGGATATTTTCATGTGGTTTTTACAATCCCGGATACACTTAATACTCTTGTATTCCAAAATCAAAAGGAACTGTATACGATCCTGTTCAAAGCTGTTGCCGAAACCTTGCAGGAGTTGTCCTCTGACAAAAAATATCTTGGTGCTACATTGGGCTTCACTTCCATACTGCATACGTGGGGTCAGAACCTCATGCACCATCCGCATTTGCATTGTATCGTTCCGGGAGGTGGTTTAAACTCGATTGGCAAATGGGTCAGCTCTCGCAAGAAATTCTTCCTGCCCGTTAAGGTGTTATCTCGTAAATTCAGGGGCAAATTTTTGTATTATCTAAAGCAAGCTGATCTTAAATTCTATGGAGAGCAAAATTATTTATCGAACCCCACCAGTTTCAACGATTTTCTTTCTCAGCTTTACCAAAAGGAATGGATTGTTTACTGCAAGCCACCGTTTAAAAACGCTTCTTGTGTTGTCGAATATCTCGGACGTTATACGCACAGAGTTGCCATATCCAACAATCGTATTTTATGTTTGGAAAACGGAAATGTCAGTTTCAAATGGCGTGATTACAAGGACGCCAACAAGTGGAAAGTTATGACTGTTTCGGCTGCTGAATTTATCCGAAGGTTTCTTATTCACATCTTACCGGTCAGGTTTATGAAGATTAGGCATTATGGGCTACTTGGCAATCGCAATAAATCCTCCAAACTGTCTCTTTGCAAAAAGCTGACGAGTACGCCTGTTTTACCTTTTGAAAAAGCTTCCACCCTCCAACTCATACAGAAAATCATCGGTAAAGATGCTTCTATATGCCCCCACTGTGGATCGAACAAACTCAGTCGGTATATGGGCTTTGGAAAGGCTCCGCCAATTACCACTCAAACTGCATAACTCTAAAAACCATGCCCGTTTTGGGGAGGGGGAAGCTATGTCCATTTATACTGCATTTTAAGAATCTTCTTCATTGTTGTATTCGAAAGTACTGCTCCAACCTTGAACATCTTATTTTTGCAGAGGATACGAACGATTGAAACTCCATAGACTTGTGGCCTTTGCACCTCCGCAGTTTCGTGCTATCCGAATTATCCAAAGTTAGGCTGCTTTTTTGTCATTCCAAAGCTCAAGCTGTAAAGATAGCTTGGGCTTTTTCACGAGCCTAACTTCGTATAATTGACTTAGAATAATGTGCAGTTCGCAACGCGACAGAGTTAGTCAGTTATAAACATAATACGCAACTTACATTTACCATCGTGCTTCCAAGTTTCTGATAACGGGCAGCTTGGAATATATTTCTAGTCACCCGGTATGAGTAGAGAAATATCCGAGCAACGGCAAGAAAATAGTAGCCGATAGGAAATGGCCCGGTTGCCTTTGGTTGGTTAAATCTCTACTCATTAGACGAAGTCTAGCAATTACCCAACAATGACTGATTGTTATCTGATTTAGTCTGTTTTTCACTTTAACACTTGCCCTGAGAATTTACGAGATTACATTTCCATTCAAGAACCATTTTTTTATTTAGTTTTGTGATATTACAAAAATACTCATTAACTGCTAACGGGTCTCCTAAAGGGTGTTCATTTGCGTTTCTAACCATACACATAGTACAAAACTCATTTTCTGGACATTCAATACATTTTGGGAAATCTCGTTTGCGTAAGCTTCTTAAATATTGTACTTTTATTGATTTATTCCAAATATCTTTGAGTGATGTTTCATTTACGTTACCAACAACATAATCCTGCCAACCAGCACATGGATATACATTTCCATTTTCTGCTATACAAATGGATGAATGACAAACGCTACAGACAATATCGTCTGGATTCATATTTTTTTTCTTCTCAGCTTCCTTTTCCATTAGCTCTAAATATTGGGGTTCATTAACAATTCTTTGGCTAATAATCTCCTTGACATGATTTATAGACAGACGGTTACTCAGATTTTTTGTTGTATGGTTATATCTTGCTATGATGACATAATCACTTCCAACATGAATATTGTGTGTTTTACCCCAATCTATAACATCATTATAACAGTGTATATTTTGCTTCATTATTGGACAACTAATTTGCATAGGTATATCATTTTCCTTCAGTTTTAATATTGCATTTTTAGTTTTTTCAAAACTTCCTTTTATTTGGGTTATTGCATCGTGAATATTAGAATCCATTGAGTATAATGATACCTGAACACCCAAGAGGCGATTTCTTTTCATTTCTTCAATAATTTCATTATTTAGTAAAGTTAAATTACTAAGAACATTTACGGATAAATTGTATTCATTACATTTTTTCAGAAAATCGTTAAAGTTTGTATGTATCATTGGTTCACCACCACTTAACGTCACATGCAATAAATTCATTTTTTTACATTGTTCTAAAATGTTATAAAACAAATCAGGTTTGATATGATTTACTTTGTTTTCATGTGGAATATAACAATGTACGCATCTCTCGTTACACTTGCTTGTAATTTCTATGTGTAAATTTGTTAGCTGAGGTTCGTTTATAAAGTATTCATCAAAAAATTCTTGTGTAGATCTTTCGAAACCTTTAGTCGTAGAACAATCTTTTTTTTCGTTTTTTGGTTCCACTAGCTTATACGAAAACCTCGAGTCTTTTTCATTGCATTCCTGTAAAGTTTCGCCAGATACTATAAATCCATCCGACTCGAGTAAGCAATAAAATTCACTAGCATCGATCTTAATTGTTTCAATGTCAACATTTGTAAATTTTATGCTTATTTTTTTTGCGAGATCATCAAGTGTCTGTGGTTTTTCACCTAAAACAGATAAAAATACTGCCCCGCTCTGCGATACAATTTTGTCTCCAATGTCATTTCCGCCATTATTCGCTTGTTTATATCCGAAATTTCTATTGTCTGTTATATAACCAAAAGACTCATAGTTTCTGAATATAACATTAGATTTTTGTTTGAAATACATTTTATTATCTCCTTAAGCAACAGGCGACGATGCTATTTTGCATAACATCGTCGCTGCTGATCAAATTATCTATTTGCGTCCGCTTGGTCCTGGTGGTTTACAAGGTCTTCCACTCGGTTTACTATTCGGTCTGCATTCTGCCATCCGCACAGTACTTTGTGCCAAGATTACAGGCTTTTTGTATACCATCTTTTCACCTCCCTTTCATTAACTTGTTACTTTTCTATAATTTAGCAACATATTTCAGACACCCGGCGAAATTCTCTCACAACTCAGCTCGAGCCACACATTGTTCATTTTCTCCATTACGAAAAATAAAATCTAGCTCATCTGTCATTAATCTTTTAATCATTCAACTCGGCCTCTCATATTATAATCTTAAAAAGGGGTATAGTAAGTAATTGTATCTTAAATTAGCATTATTGCTATAACTGTTGGCATCTTGAACTGCCGATTATTAGCCTAATATGAATAATGGAAAGCCAGACTTTGGTCTATTTGCTTTAATCAAATGGAATATCTTTGTCTGAATCGTGAAGAAGATATTTTGCCATTTCTTCAGACGGGAGAGTATATTGAACTTCCTTCGAATTGCCTTCTATTTTTAATAATACACGGTCATCATAGGCTGTTGCTATTGACTCAATCCCAGTTTCGAATTCTCTAGTAGTAACCTTAAACAATGGTTCGATACTTAAAGTATCACCATTCTTCAGTTTAATGGCGATAATTACTGGATATCCAATAACTTTACCATGACCATAATCCCCTGAATTATATTCCGTCTTATCTCCAGCGTTAATTAAACCGACAATCTTCTTAATAGTATCAATGTCATTTTGAGCAAAAAGTACTTTCCACTTGCTACCAGGAAGCCCTCCTGTCTTAGTAATCCATTCTACATCAGAGAAATTAATATTGCTGCAAACATTTAAAGATATCTCTGCTGTTTTTTTAGATGAGTTATTAGTTTGATTTGAGATGCATCCCATTGTGAAAAACAACAATGCCCAAATAAAAATAATAAGGCAGTATTTTTTCAAAACAATATACTCCTTCCTAATTGAAACAATATAAGCGGATTAAAAATATGCTGAAAACTAAACACATCAAACACTTTCTTAAGACTTCCTCTATTACATATTTTAAAATGGATCATAAATGATATCTTTTTTATAAACCCAGGCGTTCCATCCCCCGGGACCTTGTACATAAACCATGTCCCCTGTTTCCTTAATAATCTGAACTCTTTCGTTGACAGGGCCAACTTCCTCAGGCAAACCCGCACATTTAGTTGGCTTTTTGAGAGATTACACGGTGCTATCTATTCCAACCGATTTCAAGTAAATGTTTACCTTTTCTCTAATCGCTCGTTCCATCTCCCGACCTCTCCCCGTTTTATGATAATTTAGAATCGTATCATGATACTCCTCGGGGAAAATTCGTTTTATATCAGGCCAATAGTTTGATCCGTCGCCCGGCTGCCGGTGCCCGATGACCGTAAAACCATTATTTTCCTCTTTTAGAGTTAGCTCTAAGGGCACAAAGCTGGCACTTCGGGGACCTACTCCGATAGCTGGATCGACACCATATGTACGTATATCGGCCAGAAGGTATGCTGTTTTTCCATTTCCGTTTTCGAATAACCCAAGAAGATCGAAAGCCGCAAATGTCTTAACGCCTGTGGGAGGGGGGATAGGAATGATGTTGTTTTCCAGGTATTCAGTTATCGCATGATCCAAGGAAACTGATTTTTCTACTTCAATTTGAGAGAGACCATTTTCCCTGAAGACACAACCGCTTATAAGAGCCACCAGTAAAAAGGCAATAAAGAAAACGGTTATTCTCATTTTTTAAGATTCCCTTCAAACTTTAATAAATCGCAAGAAACAGGCCCCCGATACTAGGTTTTCTTCTATTAACCTTGTTCCAATTTTCTCTTAATTTCTTTTATTTACTTCTTCAATTTTCCTGTAGGATTCTTTTTAAAAGACAGTAATTTTGAAATTAAAGTTACAATACCTGCAATTATAAGGATTACTATTAATAAGTTGATTATCTGGGCAAAAAGGGTTGCGTTAAATTCCAATCCCAAAGTATAAACCTCCTCCTCAGATTAATGAAAGATACGTAATTCCGATTCTCCTTATTAACTAAAAAACATTAATAATGCTGTGGTAAGAGATATAAGACCTATACTAATTGGAATAAGCATATATTTTTGTCTAGTCATAAAATAATAGAAAGTTATTCCCAGTAATAACACTGCCCACAAAGCGTCTAAAATAGATGGCTTTTTTATGGCTATAAAGAATGAAGTACTATTATCAAATTTATCTATTATAACTACCGTTAAAAGTAAAACTGGAAATATTGAAAATATCATTACAATTATGTTTAAAATCATATTTAATATCTTTCGCATTAAAAGCCCTCCACTTATTGGGGAACATCCTTAAATTACTATTCTTGAGGTTCGCCGTAAGAAATTTTGCTGACCCCCAGCCGTTCCACTGCCAGACGCCGACTTCCCTCACCCCGGGTTCGGCATAGTCGCCATCCGTGACAATAAGCTCGTCTTTGCCGTTTCGCTTATCTACTTATTTACGAAATCGTTTCGTTTGTCTGCACTTAAGTCCAAACTTCCCCTAATAGACATTAGCGGCATGGATAATGATAACTAAGTTTCTTGCTTCTACCTTTTATACCAAATTTCCTGCAGAACTTTGTCATAATTTATGGGAAAAGAATCGGGTCAACCACCCGGGGCAAGAAATACTAAGCTAAAGCTTACTCGGAAGAACAGCATGCATAAACAAGTAGCTCCAGCACAAACCGCAATAATGATTAAAAACGGCATCTTCAAATCTGATATAATTGATTCGGCCAATTTACCGTATATGTGGAAGAAGGCGCTATGAAAAACCTTGAGACAGTGATAGCCGCGATTCACTATATTGAAACACATTTGTCAAACGAAAAGATCGACCTGGATATTGTTGCCGGCGCGGTACATTACTCGAAATACCACCTGCACCGCATCTTTACCGACGCGGTGGGGCTTACTATTCATGATTACGCGCAGCGCAGGCAGCTGACGGAAGCTGCCAAACTGCTGGTTTTTTCAAATAACCCGATTATAGACATCGCCATTCTGGCCGGCTACGACAGCCAGCAGGCTTTCAGCAATGTGTTCAAGGCCATGTATAAGCAGTCTCCTCACCAATTCAGAAAAAACGAGGTGTTCTATCCGTTGCAGCTGGAATACAACTTCAAAGACCAGCGCGAATCCCTTGAAAACTCGCGGAAAAACTCCACGAGAGAAATCCGCTTTGCCAGAGAAGCGGATATTCCGTTATGGATGGACCTGGTGCGCCTGGCCATTGACGGATTCCCCTGCCTGGAAGAAGATGAGCACTTAACGGTCTTGAAACGCTATATTGCCAACAAAGGCGCGCTGCTATTAACCGAGGGCGGCATTTCTATCGGCGGCATGATGATAAACTACGAAACCGGCAGCATAGATTTCCTCGCGGTACACCCGCTTTACCGGAAACAGGGTATTTCCCGGGACTTTTTGCATGTGGCGCTCACCGAGCTGCTGAAAAACAAGGAAATCAGCATTACCACATTCCGGGAAGGCGACAAAGCGGATACGGGGTACCGTAAAGCTCTCAAGGAGCTGGGCTTTGCCGAAGGGGAACTGCTGACGGAATTTGGATATCCGACCCAAAGGATGGTTTTGCCCAGGGAGAATAAAAATGACTAACGCACAGCAAGCGGGCAGGCGCGCCCCGCACGTGCCTGCCCGTATTAACAAAAGCAAAAAGAAAAAACCTGTTGAAACGCCGGCTTTTCCCGATGAAATCGCTCATCTTGAAGATATCAGGGGCAAGCTGGAAAAGGCCATCAAACAAGCGCATGGTTCAGTCGGGCATATCGACAAAGAATATATGGATGTCAAGCGGTACATGGTAGAGCATCGCGGTGAAATCGACCCCCACGAGATGTTCCAAAATGAAATGGCTTTAAAGCGCATTGACAAAAGGGGAGCCGCTGCGGCCGGGATCCGGGATAAACTCGCCAAACTGCTAGACTCGCCTTACTTTGCCCGAATTGACTTTCGGGAGACATCCAAAGTAACGCCCGCCGCCTTTTACATTGGCAGGTTTTCTTTCAGCCACGGCAACGAGCTGTACATTTCCGACTGGCGCTCCCCGGTGGCCAGCATGTTTTATGATTGCGAGGTTGGGCCGGCGGGATACGATGCCCCGGACGGGCGGGTCGACGGCGAGCTGACCCGGAAGCGGCAGTTCAAAATCAAGAACGGCGTGATGGAATATGCGCTGGAAAGCTCGGTTAATATCCAGGATGATCTTCTGCAGCGTGAATTGAGCCACACTTCGGACGAGAAAATGAAATCCATCATCGCCACCATTCAAAAGGAACAGAACCTGGCTATCCGGAACGAAAAGGCGGAGACCCTCCTTATTCAGGGGGTCGCGGGTTCCGGCAAGACCTCCATCGCGCTGCACCGGATCGCCTACCTGCTCTACCGCTTTAAAGACAGGTTGTCGGCGAAGAACGTGACCATCCTGTCGCCCAACAAAGTGTTTGGGGATTATATTTCCAATGTCCTGCCTGAATTAGGCGAGGAGCCGGTCTACGGGATGAGTTTTGCGGATATTGCCGGGGTACAGCTTGAGGGCGTCATCCGTTTCGAGGCCGACAAGGACCCTCTTGAAACAGACGATCCCAAATGGGCGGAGCGGGTGCGCTTCAAATCCACGCTGGATTTTAAAATACTGGTGGACGAGTACCTGGCCCGGATGCCAGAGGCTGTCTTTGAGCCGTCTGACTACACTTTTGGCAGATTCACCGCCAAAAGCGAATGGATCCGGGGCCGCTTTACCGCTTACCACAGGCTACCGGTCAAACGGCGCCTGGTGATGATTGCGGAAGATATCCTTGACCGCTATGAAACGGACTACTTCATGGAGAAGCCTTTGCCAAAGGCCGGGGCCATCTTAAAAAGCCTGGCCGCGATGCTGAAGATGAAGAATACCCTGTCGCTCTATAAGGATTTTTATAAGCAGAACAATATCGCGGACAAATTTGTGATGCCTGAGAAAAAAACCCTCGAATGGTCCGACGTGTACCCATTTATGTACTTCCACGCCGCTTTTGAGGGTCTGCGGGAGAGCCGGCTTATACGCCACCTGGTTATCGACGAAATGCAGGATTACACACCGGTCCAATACGCGGTGATGAATGTCCTGTTCAAGTGCCGGAAAACGATCCTGGGAGACTTCGGGCAGTTTATCAACCCAAACCATTTATATACTCTTGCAGACCTGCGCCGGCTGTATGAAGGCGCGGAATACGTAGAGCTGAACAAGAGCTACCGCTCGACCTATGAGATTATCACCTTCGCCAAAGGCATCCGGAATGTTGCTTCCCTGGAGGCGGTGGAGCGCCACGGGGATGCTCCCGACCTCATCTATTGCCGCAGCGGGCGGGAAGAACTGAACGTGATAAAGAAAAAAATCGGCGCGTTTCAGAATAGCGGGTATGCCACCCTGGGCATTATCCTGAAAACGAACAGCGCGGCTAAAGCTCTTTATGATGTGCTGTCCCGAAAGTACAAGGCGCATTTGATTTCGCCGGAAAGCGCGGCTTTCGCGAACGGCGTATCGATCACTTCGGTCCAAATGTCAAAGGGGCTGGAATTTGATCAGGTAATCATACCCGCGGCCAATAACGAAAACTACTCGAGCGAATATGACCGCAGTTTGCTTTACATTGCCTGCACCCGGGCCATGCACCGGCTGTCTTTGACCCATACCGGCGAACTGACCCGGCTGATAGACGCATATGATAGCTGAACAACAAGACAAGAGACGGTCCGAGACCACTGAAAAAGGCCTGTTTATTGATTTTTCATGTCCGCAAACCCTCGTTTTGATCGGCGCCCACCTGTAGGGCGGGTTTTAACCTGCCAGAGATGTAAGGCTAAAGCCTCACCTACAGTTCTCAGGCCCTGTTCATTTTAAAAAAGTGACTTTATCAGTGGTCTCGACGATCCTTCTGTCTGACCGCCTCTTAAAAACTTATTACCCTGACTTTGCATCCAAAAGTGCCGGTTTATCCCGGCACTTTCCGACTGTCCCTCATGTGCCTGCTATTGCAGCGAGCCGATGTTTTCGGAAATGCTTTTGGCCTTGATCTTTTTGAGCGGCCCGATGATGGAAAGCCGTGTCACAAGAAGCGCGGCGGCGAAAACGCAGACGATCTGCACCAGAGGGAAGGTCCACACTATTTTGAACGCCGTCAGCAACTGTGTAATAAGCGCCTTTTGCAGCAGCATGCCGAGGATACACCCGGCGACGGCGCCCGTAATGCAGTATGCCGACGCCTCTGCCGTAATCATCCGGTTAAGTTGTTTTCCCGACATGCCGACCGCCCGCAGGACACCCAGATACCTCATTTTTGAAGTGACGCTGGTGTTCATCGTGCTGACTATATTGAGGATGCTGATGAGCGCGATAACCACCACAAAACCGTATACGAAAACCGCCATGGTAAAAAAGGTCTGGTTCATCTCGCTGTTTTGCTGTCGCGAATCAAGATAGGTGATATTATTCCCGATCATGCGCTTGATTTCGGAAACCGTTTCCTCCTGACCGTTCTTCATCATCTGAATATCAATGATCTTAAGAGTGGAGTCTCCCGTTATTCCGGCATACTGCTTTTCCGTCGTAATGAAGGTCGCCAGATTCAAATTGCTGTCGGCAAACGGCACGGAACGAAGGACGGCCATAACCGTATAC
>ENA-UOOH01001322-UOOH01001322.1-fermentation-metagenome-genome-assembly--contig:-NODE-1322-length-24403-cov-5.044069_pt1 | contig 24403 bp, 15 predicted proteins | sample MGYA00245778_ERZ724025 | MGnify/ENA primary metagenome ERZ724025 (study PRJEB28704, sample SAMN03018313) | fermentation metagenome | biome: anthropogenic terrestrial biome; feature: soil; material... | reverse complement strand
CATGGCTTCCATCACATCGTAGCATTTTTTATCTCCGGCCTGAGCGGCTTTTTCTACTTCATAGGCATTGTTGAGGCCCGTATATGCGTACAGTCCCCCTTTGCCGACCACCATCGACTTCATCTCCTCATACGTATATTTGCCGCTGAAAGCCATTTTCAGGAGTTCGCCGACGGGAAGCGTTCCGGACCGTTCCGGAGAAATGGGTCCATCACCGTCGAGTGCCTGGTTCACGTCCACGACGCGTCCCTGATGATGTACCCCCACCGATATTCCTCCTCCCAAGTGTACCACGATAAGGTCCATATCCTCATATCTCCGCATGAGTGATTTGGCGTGAGCGCGGGCAATGGCTTTTTGATTGAGCGCATGGAAAAGGGATACTCTTTCGAAAAGGGGATGCCCCGAATACCGGGCAATGGGTTCGAACTCGTCCACCACTACCGGGTCAGCGATAAAGGCTTCTGCTGAGGGGAGTTGTTTGGCGATATCGTCGGCAATAAGCGCTCCCAGGTTACTGGCGTGTTCTCCTCTTTTTGCCTCGATAAGGTCTCTCTTCATGGTTTCGTTTACCCTGTAAACGCCCGACGCAATAGGTTTCACTATTCCTCCACGTCCGACGACGATCCGGATAAGGTCCAACCTGATTTCGGCGTTCTTTAATTCATTATAGACGATGTTTTTGCGAAATTCATACTGATCGCTTATTCTTTTAAACTGGCTTAATTCCTCGACTGAGTGGCGGATAGTCTTTAAAAAAACTACATCTCCGTTTTTATAAACGGCAATTTTTGTTGATGTTGAACCCGGGTTAATCACCAGGATCCGTGGATGATTGTCCATAGTTGTAATGTTTAATCCATAGCTGCTGCCAAAACGATAGAAAGCATCTTGCTGATTTCTGAATCGGAGCGTGATGTAAGCACAATAGGAACCGCCGCACCCATGATTACGGCTGCACAGACGGCTCCTCCCAAGAAGTTTAACGCCTTGTAAAATATATTTCCGGCTTCTATGTCGGGTACGAGAATAATGTCGCTGTCCCCGGCAACTTCACTGAAGATGCCTTTATGTGTGGCAGCCTCTTTGTCGACGGCAATATCGACGGCAAAAGGTCCATCCACGAGGCATCCCTGCAATTGTTTATTGATGTTCATTTCTTTCAGCTGAGCGGCATGAACGGTGGCTTCCATTTTTGGATTAACGGTTTCTACAGCGGCGGCTACAGTGACTTTAGGCACGGTTATCCCGAGTTTATGACATGCCTCCACGGCATTGTTGAGGATATGTACCTTGGTATCCAGATCGGGAGCAATGTTCATGGCCGCATCCGTTACACAGAAAAGTTTGTGGTAGTAAGGCGACTCAAAAAAGGCCACGTGACTGAGGACTGCTGCTTTTCGCAGGCCGTTTTCTTTGTCGAGAACAGCTTTTAGCAGGTCGCCCGTGCTGACAAGGCCTTTCATAAGAATACCGGCATTACCTTTCTTTATCTCAGACACAGCTATTTTTGCCGATTCATTGGCTCCGTTGTCGTTGTGGATAATTTCTACCTGACTCAGATCAAAATCAATGAGTTGCGCGATTCTTTCAATTTCACTTTTGTTACCAACCAGTACAGGACTGACAAGTCCTTGTTGCATAGCTGCTTTGATGGATTTTAGTACCGATCCGTCTTCTGCTGCCGCAACTGCAATCTTCCGTATGGGTTTCTGTTTGGCTTTTTCGGTAAGTTCAGCTAATCTGTGAATCATAAAAAGTATTGTTAAGGGAGTTTACGCACAAAATAACAAAAAAAAAAGAAGATAATTCCTTGAATCAGGTTTTTTGTTGAATTATGTCAGAAAACTTTCGAAGCATCCGAGTGGAGTGATTAACAAAAAAGTACTATTTTTGGAAAAAATAGTAGAATAATGAATGCTTTGCCCAGCTACATTATCCGGGAAATAACGCCGTTGTCGGATAAAGATTGTTTTTATATTGTAGACAGAAGAAAGACTGAATTTACTTATCCCCTGCACTCACACAGTGAATATGAATTAAATTATATTGAGAATGCCGAAGGGGTCAGGCGTATTGTCGGTGATTCTGTTGAAGTTATCGGGAAGTATGATTTGACGCTGATAGCCGGTACGGATCTTGAGCACGTTTGGGAGCAGCACAATTGCAAATCGAAAAATATAAGGGAAATCACCATTCAGTTTTCTTCGGATCTTTTTTTTGGGAACTTTATTCATAAGAATCAGTTTGCCAGTATTCGTACCATGCTGAACAACGCGAAAAAAGGAGTGAATTTTCCCATGGAAGCCATCATGAGGATATATCCCGTCCTGGATAGACTGGCTGCTGAAGAAGAGGGCTTCTACACCGTCATTAAATTCCTGACTCTGCTGCATGAATTATCTGTTGGTGGAAATTACCGTACCCTGGCAAGTTCATCTTTTGCGCATATTGACGATAGCTCCGACAGCAGGCGGGTGTCAAAAATATACGAATATATAAGCAGGCATTACCAAAACCCTATTCGACTGGAAGAGTTGGCCGGTTTGGTTGGGATGACCCCGGTCGCTTTCAGCCGCTTTTTTAAGCTTCGGTCGGGGAAGACCGTGACGAATTACATTCTCGATATTAGGCTGGGTTACGCGACAAGACTTCTTTTAGATACTACACATTCAATTTCCGAAATATGCTACGAGTGCGGGTTCAACAACTTGTCCAACTTTAACAGAATCTTCAGGAAGAAAAAAGATTGCTCCCCGAAAGAATTCAGGGAAAACTTCAGAAAAACCAAGGTGATAATTTAACTTTTCTTGAAAGAAAGTATCATTATTTGATAAATAATGCATATTTTTTTTAAATTACCTGTGCTATTTTTGCATTGATATATCCAAAATGCAAAAAATGAAATCACATGTTTTAAATTTAGCGTTTTGCCTTTTTTTTCTTCTGTTTCAATGCAGCGAAGTTAAGCAGGAAAAAACAGAAAATGAAATCACAGATTTTACCGGGAAAACAGCAGTAGAAAAACACGGAAAACTTTCTGTTGATGGTACTTTTCTCCTAAATGAAAGAGGAGAAAAAGTGGTGCTGAAAGGGGTCAGTTTCGGCTGGCATAACTGGTGGCCCCGCTTTTACAATGAAAAGGCCGTTGGTACATTTGTGAACGATTGGGAATGCACTGTCGTACGTGCGGCAATGGGGATTGACCCCGACCGGGGATACATTCGCGACCCGCAATTTTCTACGGAATGTGTCACCCGTGTGGTCGACGCTGCCATCAAACACGGGGTTTACGTCATTATCGACTGGCACAGCCACACTGTTCGAACCCCAGAAGCAGTCGGATTTTTCCGCGAAATGGCACAAAGATACAAAGATTATCCCAACGTCATTTATGAAATTTTCAACGAGCCCGAAAGGAATTCGTGGGAAGACGTAAAAGCCTATTCCGAAGAAGTCATCAAAACTATTCGCGGGATTGACAGGTCGAACATTATTCTCGTGGGTTCACCTCATTGGGACCAAGATGTGCATCTCGCTGCCGACAATCCGGTTTCCGGATACGACAACATCATGTACACCCTCCATTTCTATGCCGCCACCCATCATCAGTTTCTGAGGGACAGGGGTGATTATGCCCTTTCGAAAGGACTGCCTCTTTTCGTATCGGAATGTGCCGGAATGGAGGCTACGGGAGACGGCCCCATAAACTATGATGAGTGGAGAAAATGGGTGGATTGGATGGCTGAGAACAGCATCAGCTGGGTGGCCTGGTCTGTCTCCGATAAAGATGAAACGTGTTCCATGATGTTGCCTTCAGCATCATCTGAGGGGAACTGGAGCGATAACGATTTAAAAGAGTGGGGGACAACTGTGAGAGATACATTTTTAAATTTAATAAATTAGTATTTTATGAAAAACGTTTTTGTGTTGTGTGTGGCTCTTATTTTGAGCTTTCAAACGATGGCCCAGCAACGCAGAGTATCGGGTACTATAATTGATAGTAAAGATAGGTCTGCGATGATTGGCACCAATATTGTGGAAAAAGGGACCTCGAACGGTACTGTCACCAATACTGACGGATATTTTTCTATTACTGTAACCTCTGCGAGTTCGGTGCTGGTGATATCGAGCATAGGCTACGAAACGCTGGAGGTGACGGTTGGTAACCGTTCTACTCTCAACCTCGAGATGGACGAAGATACTGAATTGCTCGATGAGGTGGTCGTTGTAGGTTACGGTACAATGAGAAAAAGCGATATCTCCGGCGCTTCCGTTACGGTAGGGGAAGATGCCATAAAGGGGTCGGTCATCACTAACCTCGACCAGGCACTGCAGGGAAGGGCAGCCGGTGTGACTTCCGTGATGACCTCCGGCGCTCCCGGTTCTTCCGTGTCCATTCGCGTACGTGGACAATCCACGATCAATGCCAATGCAGAACCCCTTTATGTGATCGACGGGGTGATCGTGCAGGGTGGAGGACGCAGCGGCCATGACTTCGGTCTGGGAGATGCATTGGGTAATAGTCCTGTCTCCACCATCTCCCCCTTGTCGACCATTAATCCGTCCGATATCCTTTCGATGGAGATACTGAAAGATGCTTCTGCTACAGCGATTTATGGAGCACAGGGTGCTAATGGAGTGGTATTGATTACGACCAAGCGAGGCAAAGCAGGAGATGCCAAATTCACTTACGAAGGGATGTACGGTTTACAGCGTCAGGTTGCCCGCGTGGATATGATGAACCTGAAAGAGTTTGCCGAGTACAGCAACCAGGTGTCTCTTTCCGACAACCGTCCTGAGTTTGCTGATCCGTCACTGTTGGGTGCCGGCACCAACTGGCAGGATGCCGTTTTCCGTCGTGCTCCGATGCACCAGCACCAGCTCTCCGCACAAGGAGGCACCGATGCGGTGCGTTATTTTGTATCCGGCTCTTTTATGGAGCAGGACGGTACCATCATCGGTACCGAGTTCAGCCGTTACTCTTTTCGTGCCAATCTTGACTCTCAGTTGAAGAAGTGGTTTAAGTTGGGGCTCAATGCTATGTACTCGCAGACGGATGAACGATTGGGGCTGGCGGACAGCCAGGAAGGGGTGATCAACTACTCGTTGCTGACTCCTCCCGATATTCCGATCTACGACTTGGATGGCAACTACGCTTCAGTAATTCGTGAAGGATATACCCGCATCAATCCCATCGCCATGGTGCTCGATGAAGATATCCTTTTAGGAAGAAACAAACTGAACGGCAGCATCTTCGCAGATATTACCCCGATGGAAGACCTGGTGTGGCACAGCGAGCTGGGTTTCGATATCGGCAGCTCGCGCGGTGAACGTTTCGAACCGGCCGTACGGTACGGGAACTGGAGCAGGGAGAAGAACATGAGCTCCATACAGAAGAACGACAACCGCTTCTGGCAACTGAAGAACTATTTAACCTACAACGGTAATGTTGACAAGCATGATTTTACGGTGATGCTCGGACAGGAGATGTGGGAATCCTCCTATGAGTACCAGAGTGTCACAGCTTCCTCGTTGCCCTCTAACGATATCAAAAATCCCAGCCTAGGCACCGACCCGTTGATTACTTCCGGTTTTGGTAGTACTGCCATGGCTTCTTTTTTTGGAAGAGGCACCTACAACTACGACGACCGTTATATGGGAACTTATACTTATCGTCGCGACGGATCCTCCAACTTCGGGCCCAAGAACCGCTGGGCCGGCTTCCACGCTTTTGCTGCCTCGTGGCGCTTCACCAATGAAGCATTCTTTGAACCGTTGGCGGAGTTGATGAGCAACGGCAAGTTGCGTATTGGCTGGGGACAGACCGGTAACGCAAACATTGGCGGATACCGTTGGGGCGCCGCCATTGCGCGAATGCCTTCCGGTCTCGGCCTCGGATATCGGCAGTCAAATATTGCCAACCCCTATATCAAATGGGAGACGCAGGAGCAGTGGAACCTGGGACTCGACCTCAACTTTCTAAACAACCGGATCGGCCTGGTAGTAGATGCTTATGATAAGACTTCCAGGGATATGTTGATGCCCTTGCAGCTTCCTTCCTACATGGGGACCCGGGGGAATGTTTCCTCAGCATTGGCAGCGCCTTTCGGAAACTATGGAACCATCAATAACAAAGGGGTTGAGTTTACTGTCAACACACAAAACCTGACAGGAGCATTCACCTGGAACACTGAGTTCCAGATCTCTTTCAATAAAAACAAGCTGGTAGCTCTCGACGGCACAGATGCGGCACACATTGAAGGATATGGACAATGGAGCGACGTGGTCTCCATCAGCAACGTGGGTGAGTCGCTCTATAACTTCTACGGATACAAGACAGCCGGCGTCTACAGGGATCTGGAGGATTTACAAAACTCGCCTAAACCGGAAAAGTACCCCACCGACGGTGTTTTCAACCGTTACAACACCACGTGGGTAGGCGATCTCAAGTTTGAAGACCTGAGTGGCCCGGAAGGGGTGCCCGACGGTGTGATAGACACTTACGACCGCACCAACATCGGTTCACCGCTGCCCAAATTCACTTTTGGAATGACCAATACCTTCAGTTACAGTAACATCGATTTTTCGGTCTTCTTCAACGGAACCTACGGCAACAAGGTATACAACTATACAGCCATCAACCTCTCCAACATGAAGAGTGCCTGGGATAATCAGTTACGGGTGATTACCGGGCGTGCCAGCCTGGAGCCGGTCGATCCTGCCAAGAGTTATCCCGCCATCATCAATGGGGTTACTGTCTACGAGTGGACCGAAGACATCACCAATGTGCGGGTGACCAACCCCGACACGCATATTCCGAGGGCGATTGCCAACGACCCGAACGACAACGACCGCATCAGCGATCGTTATGTAGAGGATGGCTCCTACCTGCGCATACGCAACATCACGCTGGGGTATACTTTCCCTGCAACAATGGCGCGCAAGTGGTTGCTGGAGAGTGTCCGGGTGTATGCCAACATCCAGAACCTCTATACCTTTACCAACTATACAGGATATGATCCTGAGATTGGTGCCAGCACTGCTAGTCAGAACGTTTTCGGGCTCGATAACGGACGCTATCCCTCCCCACAGGTCTACTCTTTCGGTTTGAGTCTTTCGTTTTAATCAATTTCAATAAGTAAAAGGATATGAACACATATAGTATCACCAAAAAAAGCATTATTATCGCCGTAGCGCTGTTCCTGTTGTCCGGTTGTGAAGATTTTCTCAACCGACCTACGGAAGACAACTACACGGTGGACAGCTTCTACAAGACCGACGAGCAGTGCTTCCAGGCAGTCAACCCGGTCTACAACTCCCCCTGGTACGACTTTCAGCGAGGTTTCTTCAAGGTGGGGGAAGTGCTCTCGGGTAACTATTACTGGGGATCCTCCCCTTACCTCACTTTCACCATCAACTCTACCGATCAGGATCTGGTGAACATGTCGGCTTCTCTCTGGTCGGTAAACGCCTACTGCAACGGTATCATCGAGAACCTGGACATGAAAGCCGGTCCCGGTGTCAGCGAATATGCAAAAAATACGGTCAAGGGCGAAGCACTGGTATGGAAAGCGATGACCTACTTCTACCTGGTACGTACTTTTGGTGCGGTGCCCATCATCCACAACAACTCGGCCGCCATCTCTGCCGGCGACTACAACGGCATCTTTAAGGCTACCATACCCAACGTCTATGACTATATCATCATGACATTGGAGAAAGCAATCGAGTGGTTGCCGGAAAGCAATGAGCCGGGACGTATCGACCGATACTCCGCCTATGGCCTGCTCTCAAAAGTATACCTCACCAAAGCGGGTTACGGAATGAGTAGCAGCCGCAACCAGGAAGATCTTGACAAGGCGGCCGAGTATGCACGTAAGGTGATCGAGGAGAGCGGCCGTAACCTGTTGCCGGTCTATTCCGATATCTTCCGCCTGAAGAATAATTTCAGCGAAGAAAGCCTGCTGGCATGGCACTGGGTGGTCTCCAACCAGTGGACCTCCCAGAACACCCTCCAGTCGGACCTCGGCATCGTTGGCTTCGACGAGTATGGTGCCACCTGGGGCGGTTATGCCGGTCCCTCTGTCGATCTGCAGGATGCTTTTGGCGAGAACGCCCTGAGTCTTACCCGCAACAACGTGGATTCTCGCCGAAAGGCTACCATGATGATGTATGGCGACAAATACGACTACTTCTGGGTGGACAAGGGTGGCTTCGACTATACCGAGTTTGCCGTGGAGGGCATGGAGTACCAGAGTCCGGTAGGCGCTAACGAAGTGAAGCACCTGGTGGGCAACGACAACGATCATCAGATCGGTATCGGTCATGCGATGGCGCGCATGGCTACCAGCCTGAGTACACATTTGTTGCGCCTCTCCGATGTTTACCTGATCTATGCTGAGGCGGTGCTTGGTAACAATGCCTCCACTTCCGACGCGAAAGCACTCAAGGCGTTCAACGACGTGCGGGGACGGTCCCTCCAGGGTTATGAACCCAAAACCTCCATCACCTGGCAGGATATCTGGAAAGAACGTCGTCTGGAGTTGGCCTGTGAGGGTGACCGCTGGTACGACTACGTGCGCTGGCACTACTACGAGCCGGCAAAGGCAATCGCCGAGATCAAGGCGCAGCGCAGGAATCAGTACAACGGACTGAGTCAGTACTATACTTCCGGAGTCCTCAATCCGGACGATACTTACTATGATACCGGTGCATCGGCTCCCAACGTGACCGATGCTCATTTCCAGTTGCCATTTCCCGACACCGACCTGACGATGAATCCCAACCTGCTAAAGGATCCGGTAGAGTTTGACCTGTCGACCATTCAATATTAACCCAGAGGAGATTTATCATTATGAAAAAGATAGTTACAGAAAAAAATGGATGGTCGCTGCTTCTGCTGTTGACTGCCCTCTTCATGTTCGGTATACAGTCGTGTGACGACAATCCAGACAAGTTTGAGCTTTCTGACGGAATTCCCGAAATCTATTATGTCCGTGTACCCAATCCGGAATCGGCCGATTCCCTCCTGGTAAAAGCTTTCATGGACAACAGCATTGTGCTGGTAGGGAAGAACCTGACCAGCATCCGCGAAATGTGGTTCAACGACAAGAAAGCGCTCCTCAATTCCAGCTTTATCACCGACAACAACCTGTTTGTTACCGTGCCGAAAGAGATACCCACCGTGGTGACCGACAAGATCTACATGATCACCAAAAGAAACGATACCGTCACCTACGATTTTGGCGTACAGGTGCCGGGTCCGGTGGTATCACGCATCTCCTGCGAATATGCACACGACGGCGATGAGGCGATCCTTCACGGCGATTATTTCATCGATGACCCCAACGTGCCGCTTGCCATCACCATGGCAGGTAATATCCCGGTTACCGAGATCATTAGCATCGAAAAGACGAAAGTGACTTTCCGCGTTCCCGAAGGAGCCCAGAAAGGATACCTCAACGTGAGGACCATCTACGGCAACGGTCGTTCGAAATTCCAGTTCAGGGATGACCGCGGCATGATCCTCGACTGGGACAACCTCAATGCCGACGGTGGTTGGCGTGCCGGTAAGATCAAAAACAGCGATCCGGAAGGGATCAGCGGTAACTATGTCTACTTCACCGGTGCACTCGACGGGGATCCCACTGCCAACTGGGCGGAGGACGAGTTCTCTTTCAACCTGTGGGGAACGGCCAACGGACGTCCCGAGGGCGACCTTTTCTCATCCGATCCGGCCAACTCCACCCTCAAGTTTGAGATCAACGTAACGCAACCCTGGTCATCCCTGGCATTGCAGATGATCTTTACCCCCTGGAGCGTGTCAGGCACCAACGGCTACATTGCCGACGGCACCACTCCGCGCGGTCTATGGAGGCCGTGGGAGAGCAGCGGAAGCTTCGTGACCGACGGCTGGATGACTGTTTCCATACCCCTGACCGAGTTCAAGTACGATCATACGGGTGGTACGCTGGAGGTGGCTCCCAAAGGTAGCTACGGAGGACTTACCTTTTTCGTCTACCATGGTGGCATCGCCGGTACTGCCTGTACACCCTATATCTGTATCGACAATATCCGAGTTGTTCCGAACGAATAAATTATCCCAGATTATGAAAAATACAATTACCAACAAAAACAGATGGTCCGGCGTGGTATTCCTCATGCTCTTGTCGATCAGTCTCCTGCTGATACCATCGTGCGAAAAGGAGGAGGTGAACAACAATCCCGTACTTCTTTCGTTTGGACCTTCTCCGGCCCTACGTGGCGGTGAACTCCGCTTTATCGGGCAGAACCTAAGTCAAGTTACGGCGGTGATCTTCCCCGGTCTTACTGGAGGTACCCTGCAGGTAACCGATATCATCACCGTAAACGAACGGGAGATCAAGGTCGTCATTCCACAGGAAGCAGGTGTGGGAGTCGTAACGCTTATCACTGCCGGTAGCGAAATCAGAACACATACACCGCTCACTTACTCGGAACCGATATCCATCAGCAAGGTGTCGCCACTGAGGGTGAAGCCAGGCGAAACACTCACCATCGAGGGTGATTACCTCAACCTGATTAAACGGGTGATCTTCTTTGACAACGTGTTTGTGGAGGCCGTTGACTTCCTGCCGGGCCAGACGCGCAAGAAGCTGGAGCTGGTGGTGCCGGTGGAAGCTAAGAGCGGAAAAATCATCATCTCCAACGCAGAGGAGATACCCATTGAGGTTTATTCCGAAAGCGATGTGGAGGTGGTACTTCCCTCAGTGGCAGCACCTGCCGATCTGACCGGTAAGAAACCGGGAGAGGTGATCGAGATTGCCGGGGAAGACCTTGACCTGGTAGTATCCCTCCTTATGCCCAATGGCGATGAGGTGCCGTTTGAAGTGATTGAGACCGAAGCAGGCGAAATGATTCGCTTTACTCTGCCGGCCAACATGACCGACGGCGTGGTGATCGTGAAGCCTGCATCGGGGGTGGAAGTGGCTATTGCCAACATTGGCATGGCACTGCCCGCCAATGTGGTGGCTACGCCAGCGACAGGATTGCGAGCTGGCGACCTCATCACCCTTGAGGGGCTGAACATGGAGCTGATCACTTCGCTCACCTTTCCGGGTCTGACAGAGGCCGTTGAGTCGGAATCCCAATCAGCTACAAAAGTGACCGCCACCATGCCTGCCGCCGCGACCAGCGGAAACCTGCTGCTCAATACCGGCAGCGGCGTCTCGGTTGAGGTGCCCATCGAAACACTGAAACCCACATTCACGGCATACGGAAACAGCACCGTGCCGCTGGGCGATAATGTGGTGATCACGGGTGAACATCTTGATCTGGTCTCTAAAGTGGTGTTCACAGGCGGTGCCGAGGTGGATGTGACCGGTGGTTCGTCCTCCAGCCTGCTGGTGGGCATGCCGACGATGAACGTGGAGACGGGCGCGTTGACCCTCTTCATGGTCAATGGCGAGAGTGTGGAGATACCATCACTCACCATAGAGGCTCCGCAGTTTGCCTACTTCCCCGCGCTACCGGGTGAAGAGGATGAACCCAACAAGGGAGGTACCGTGATGTCTATCGGTATCGCCAATGGTGACAAACTGACAGGAGTACAGGTGGATGGCAAGGAAGTACAGTATATTATCAACAACGATCTGCTCTACTTCGAGATACCGCAGCTGGCCAATGCAAACAGCAAGGTGAAGTTGATCTCTTCCAATGGCGAGATCACCTACAGCATCGCCTTTGTCCCTGCCACCGATGTAGAGATCGTGATTTTCAACACTCTTACCGATCTGGGTAACTGGTCCGATCCGCGCGTCTACATCCCGGCCAGTGAGTTTGAAAGGGATATCCCCGCCGATGCCAAGATGAAGATTTATTTTGCACAGAAAGAGGCTTGGGGGCAGGTGCAGATCAATGACGGAAATTGGAGCAATAGCGGTATCGTTTTCCCGGAACTGGGAGGTGCAACGCTATCAACAGATAACGCCGGCGGCAAGGATGTGAAAGAGATTTCACTCACCCTCACACCTGAACTGGTACAACGTTTTCGCGATAACAACGGAATAATCATGCAAGGATCCGATTGGATCATCTCGAAGATCTCCATCACCTATAAGATCTCGCTGGAAACCACTGTCTGGATTGGTGACGTGGACTTGGGCAGCTGGTCCATCAACTATGAAGTGAAGCCTCCCAGCATCTTCCTCGATGCGGGTGTCAAGGCAGGCATGAAACTGCGAATCTATACGGATTCCTACGGAGCCGAACCCAAGATTCAGCTCTTCAACGGTCACTGGGAGAGGATTTTTGGTGACATCTCCATTGATGCGACAAACAGTGCCGTATGGAGCGGAAACGTGATCACGCTGCCGATAGATGCCGGGATTGCCGCCAACCTGAAAGAGTATATAGACTGGGGCTACTGTCTCATTGTGCAAGGACAGGATTGTAAACTAAAGAAGATCACGATCGAATAGGAGTTTCTGAATATTCCACACCGGTTGCAAAGCCGGCAGAAAATGATAAAAAATGGTTCGAAAAATCATTTCAAGGGGAGTTGTATACCTGTTGTTTTTCAGCCTGCTACTGGTAATCTCCTGCTCGGAGGGAGGAGAAAAACCGCCTGTCGGAGATCCCCCTCAGCTACTTGCCAGTGATCCTGCTGACGGACAGACCGATGTGGCAGAAGGGATTACCGTGATCACCCTGCGTTTCGACCAGAACGTGACGTTGGCATCGTCGCCACAGGCCACCCTTAACGGGCAGCTGATTACCGACCTGAGGCCCGGGTTGAAAGGGGAACTGAAAATGGTGGTGTCTCCCCTGCTGCTCGCCACCGGCTACACGCTGTTGATCCCTGCCCATACGGTGAAAGGACCCACAGGACTCTTTAACGCCTCGGATATCAGAATTTCTTTCAAAACACGCACGCCGGTACCGCCACGCGAGGGACTTTCGCCCCGGGCGGAGAATCTGCTTCAATTTCTGAAACAGCAGGCGGGGAAAGTTATCCTCTCCGGTAGCATGGCCAATGTGGCGTGGAATACCAGCGAAGCGGAGTGGGTCCATTACCATACCGGTAAATGGCCAGCCCTTAATTGCTTCGACTATATCCACCTGCAGTCATCACCTGCCAACTGGATTGATTACGGAAACATTTCCGTGGTGGAGACGTGGTGGAACAACGGGGGAGTAGTGTCGGCCATGTGGCATTGGAACGTGCCGGCTAACAGCGGGGAGCAGGGTGCCTATAGCTTTTACTGGGGGAGCAAGCCGGAGCAGACGCTCTTCGATGTGAAGAAGATCGACGATCCCGCCTCGGAGGAGTACAAACGGATGACAGCTGATATTGACAAACTTTCAGGATATCTTAAGATGCTGAAAGATAGAGGCATACCGGTTCTCTGGCGACCGCTGCACGAGGCGGCCGGCAATATCGGAGTCTACCCGGGGGGAACCGCCTGGTTCTGGTGGGGCGCTGGCGGTGCGGAGCCTTTCAAGAAATTGTGGCGGCTTATGTTCGACCGGATGACGCACTACCACGGACTCGACAACCTGATTTGGGTCTGGACTTCACAGGTGATCGATCCGGACTGGTATCCCGGTGATGACTATGTGGATGTGGTGGGTAGAGACAATTACAACGAGTCAGACGCTGCAACGGTCAAGAACGAGTATGTTCTCCTCCGGGAACGCTATCCCGACAAGCCGGTAGCGCTCAGCGAATGCGGTAACGTGGCTAATATATCGGATCAGTGGAGCGCCGGTGCCCGTTGGCTCTGGTTTATGCCCTGGTATGATTATGCCCGTACCGGCAATCCCCAAAGTGAGGCTTTTCTGCTAAAGACACACCAGCATGCCTCCATCGTTTGGTGGGAGAATGCACTGGCACAGCCTTATGTACTCACGCGCGATGAATTACCTGATTTCAAATAACGTAACATGAAGAAGAGAATAACAACTATAGGAATGATGTGGCTGGTTACTTTGATATTTACCGGTATATCTTGCGGAGAGAAAAGGTCCTCCGGAAGTCCGGATAATGAAAAGAACAGGCCGATACGCACTGCGGAGACGGAGAACCTGCTTCACAACCTGAAAGCAGTCACAGAAAAAGGATTCATGTTTGGTCATCAGGACGATCCGCTGTATGGGATCGGCTGGAACGGAGATTCAGCGCGGTCGGATGTGAAAAGTGTGGTCGGCGACTATCCTGCCGTGATGGGATTCGACATCGGACATATCGAATCAAGCTCCGAGAGAAGCCTGGACAATGTTTGGTTTGCCCGGATCCGCCAGGAAATAATTAATCAATATAACCGTGGTGGGGTGTCGACCGTCAGTTGGCACCTGAACAACCCTCTTACAGGTGGAAATTCGTGGGATGTGGAGGAGAAAAGTGTGGTTTCGTCTATCCTCCCAAACGGGGATAATCACGGGAAGTTTCTTTCGTGGCTTCAGGCAGTAGCCGGATTTTTTAAATCGCTAGAGACCGAAGAGGGCGTCAGGGTTCCGGTCTTGTTCCGCCCCTGGCATGAACATACCGGTAGCTGGTTCTGGTGGGGAAAAGAACTCTGTACTGCCAGTGAATACAAGCAACTGTGGACAATGACACACAATTATATGGCAAGTCAGGCCGTCGACAACTTGCTTTATGTCTATTCGCCTGACAGTCAGGGACCCGGAGATACATACATGGAGCGGTATCCCGGTGATGAATACGTCGATCTGTTGGGTCTTGACTGTTATCACCGGAATAACGAGGAAGGAGTAGAGGCTTATCAGTATTCACTGAACAGTATCCTTGCGTTTATAACGGAAGAAGGCGGAAAAAGAAACAAACCGGTTGCGTTGACCGAAACCGGCCTCGAATCCGTTCCCATTGGCGACTGGTGGACAAACGTTCTATTCCCCGTGTTGATTAACTATCCGGTGAGTTATGTCCTGGTCTGGAGAAATGCACACGACATTGCGAATCACTACTATGCTCCCTATCCGGGACAAGTTTCCGCCGAGGATTTCACCGAGTTTTACAAAAAACCCGAAACTCTTTTCTGTAAAGATGTTCCAAATTTATACGATGGAGGTGCTGAGTTATGAAACCATTTACTTCTACAATGAAAAAACTGCTGGAAGATCAGGAAGCACTGTTGAAGAGAAAAAACGAGCCGACGAAAGATTCAAACGGCTGGTATCAGCGATACAAATGGCCGGTTCTTACCGCGATGCATGTACCGGTTCACTGGAGATACGATTTCAACAGGGATAGAAACGCTTTCCTGATGGAGCGTATAGGTATAAATGCGGTGATGAATTCCGGGGCAATAAAATGGAACGATAAATACCTCTTGATGGCAAGGGTTGAGGGAGTCGACCGGAAATCATTTTTTGCGGTAGCGGAAAGTCCCAACGGAATCGATAATTTCCGCTTCTGGGATTATCCGGTTGCCATGCCCGACAATGATGATCCGGCGACCAACATCTACGATATGAGGCTTACGGCTCACGAGGATAAGTGGATATACGGGATCTTCTGTGCGGAACGATTCGACCCTACCGCCGGACAGGGAGATCTTTCAAAAGCAACGGCTTCAGCAGGCATTGCAAGAACAAAGGACCTGAAAAACTGGGAACGTTTGCCGGACTTGCAATCTGAAAGGCAGCAGCGGAACGTGGTGCTGCATCCCGAATTTGTAAACGGGAAATATGCTCTTTACACGCGTCCGCAGGATGGGTTCATTGATGCAGGAAGCGGATCGGGAATAGGATGGGCTCTCGTGGACGACATAACCCATGCAAGAATTGTTGAGGAGAAAATCATCGACAAGCGATACTATCACACCATTAAAGAGGTGAAAAACGGGGAAGGGCCGGCTCCGCTGAAAACCGGAAAAGGATGGTTGCACTTGGCGCACGGAGTAAGAAGTTGTGCCGCCGGATTGAGGTACGTGTTGTACCTTTACATGACGGCCTTAGAAGATCCCTCACGGTTAATCGCCGCTCCCGGAGGTTACTTTATGGCTCCCAAAGGGAAGGAGCGCGTGGGTGATGTTTCCAATGTGCTCTTCTCCAACGGCTGGCTCGCGGATGAGGATGGCAGGGTACTCATCTATTATGCATCGTCCGACACGAAAATGCATGTGGCTACTTCTACCGTCGACCGCCTGGTCGATTATTGTTTGCATACGCCCCAAGATGGGTTGACAACAACTGCCTCGGTAGAAACACTAAGGACAATGATTGACAGCAACCTGGAGATTTTAAGTCCAATCAACGAATAAATAAGAAATTCTTATTTATTTTGGCGTTTGTTCATTGTTCTTTACTCGTTTTTCTAAGATATGATAACACTGAAAGAAAAAATCGGATACGGTTTCGGGGATGCTGCCTCGTCGATGTTCTGGAAAATTTTCGGAATGTACTCTTTGTTTTTTTACACCGATGTTTTTGGCATTACAGCTGCTGCAGCCGGAACGATGTTTCTTGTTGCACGCCTGTGGGATTCTTTTTTCGATCTTTTTGTGGGAATTGTCAGCGACCGTACCAGGACACGTTGGGGAAAATACCGCCCTTATCTGCTGTGGTTTGCCGTGCCGTTTGCCGTGATGGGAGTAATCACGTTTTTTGTCCCCGGTTTCGGACAAACGGGCAAATTGATTTATGCCTACGTTACCTATTCATTGATGATGATCGTTTATTCGTTGATTAATGTACCGTACGCGTCTCTATTGGGAGTAATCTCTCCCGATCCCGGAGAAAGAAATTCACTGGCTTCCTATCGCATGTCGTTTGCTTTTATCGGTAGTTTTGTGACGTTTATGTTGTTGCAGCCGCTGATAGATACTTATGCAAAAATGTTTGATCCCGGCAACTTCTCTCAAACGGTGCAAGCCGCAGAATCTTCTGTCAGCACTTCACCTATCGGGTGGGTAATGGGCGTGGGATCCATTGGATTGATATGCATCGTCTTGTTTTTTCTTTGCTTTCGCTGGACGAAAGAGAGGGTGACACAGATCGAAACGGGAAAAAGTGTTTCGATTAAACGGGATATTAAAGATTTGCTCCGCAACGCTCCCTGGTGGATATTGGTAGCAACAGGGCTGGCAGCTTTGCTTTTCAATGCGATTCGGGACAGTGTTGCTATTTACTTTTTCAGGGATGTGGTGCGTGTAAACTACCGGATGCCCGGGACCAACTGGGACATGACAACAATCTACTTCCTTGTGGGCCAGGCTGCCAACCTGATTGGCGTAATGGCTGCCCCTTCTCTTTCGGCCAGATACGGTAAAAAGAGAACATATATGTTGTCTGTCTGTATGGCGGGGATCTTGAGCGCAGGGTTCTATTTTATCCCCAACAGCATAACCTGGATCCTGCTGTTTCAGTTCGCAATTTCTATCTTTGCCGGATATGTGCTTCCGCTGCTGTGGTCGATGTTTGCCGACATTGTTGACCATCAGGAATTTCTTACCGGACGGCGTGCAACGGGTTTGATTTTCTCTTCTTCCTCCATGTCTCAGAAGCTTGGCTGGGCCTTGGGTGCTGCGCTTAGCGGCTGGATCCTCGCCTTATTCCATTACGCTCCGGATGCAATGGAGCAGACCCAGCGGACCTTATTCGGAGAGCATGTCATGATTAGCCTGATACCTGCCCTTTGCTGCATGCTGGCCTTTGCAGGTATGCTGTTTTACCCCCTGACAGACAAAAAAGTAAGGGAGATTTCCGAAGAACTTAATATTCGTCGTCAGTATGCAAAATGAACTTCAACCGTTTCGTCGGGAAATTGAAAAAGAGCTTGTGGAAAATATTCTTCCTTACTGGGCGACCAAAATGCCGGATAAGAAGAACGGAGGGTTTTACGGACAAATTACAGGAGAGGAAGGAATAATTCACGAGGCCCACAAAGGGGCTGTTTTGAATTCGAGGATCCTGTGGACCTTTTCTGCGGCGTATCGAATTTACAGGAACCCCGGTTATTTAACTCTTGCCACGAGAGCCAAAAACTACATCATCGATAAATTTTTCGATAAAGAATTCGGAGGAGTCTATTGGTTACTCGACTACAAGGGAAAGCCTGTTGAGCCCAAGAAACAGATTTATGCGCAAGGTTTCGTCATTTACGGGCTGAGTGAGTATTACCGGGCCACCGATGACAGCGAAGCGCTCTTACAGGCAATCAACCTGTATCGCTTGATCGAAAAGTACAGCTTCGATGCAAAAAATAACGGTTATCGGGAGGCGTTTACACGCGACTGGCACCCCATTGAAGACATGCGGTTGAGCGAAAAAGACGTTAACGAACAGAAAACGACGAACACGCATCTCCATATTCTGGAACCATATGCCAATCTTTACCGGGTATGGAAAGACAACGGATTAAAAGAAAAACTCAAAAACCTTATCGACCTTTTTTTAGATAAAATACTGAATGACAGCACGCATCACTTAAATTTATTTTTTGATGCCGATTGGAACAACAAGGGAAACTCCGTTTCTTTCGGACACGACATCGAAGCATCCTGGCTTCTGCACGAAGCTGCCCTGGTGCTCGACGACGAAGAGACACTGGAGAAAGTCCGGAAGACGGTGCCTCTGGTTGTAAATGCAGCCGTACAAGGGTTGCTTCCGGACGGGAGCATGATGTATGAAGCGAACACCCTTACCGGCAGCAGAGATACAGAAAGGCATTGGTGGGTACAAGCCGAAACCGTTGTCGGTTTGCTAAATCATTACCAACATTACAACGATGAAAAATCGCTTGATAAAGCGCTGTCTTGCTGGAATTACATAAAAAGCAAACTGATCGATCACGAAAATGGCGAGTGGTTTTGGAGTATTTGTCCCGACGGTTCGGTAAACCGCAAAGAGGACAAGGCCGGTATCTGGAAATGTCCTTATCACAACGGACGAATGTGCTTGGAGGTTATTGAGCGTTTTTGTTTCAGCTGACGTGGAAATTACTTAAAATAACCGATCATTTTTAAGAAACGAAAAATATGAAACAGACTAAAACGATTGTTGTCTTCTTTTTGCTGGGAACGATGTTATCTGCCCAGCAAACGAGCAACAGCATTCATTTAAATTCTCTCGGCTTTCTGACGAGACAAAAAAAAGAAGCTACTGTTACGGTAAAAAGTTCCTCATTTGTAATAAAAGATGCTTCAACAAACAAAAGTGTTTTGTCGGGAAAAACAACCGGGCCTTTTTTTCAAAAAGACGTGAACCAATCGGTCTGGATTGCCGATTTCACCAAACTTAAGAAAACGGGGAGTTATTATCTTGAACTTCCTTCGGGAGAAAGATCAGCTGTTTTTCCCATAAACAACAACGTTTATCGCGAGCCCTTTCGTGTTTCTATGCTTGGATTTTACCTGTGGCGATGCGGAACTGCCGTTTATGCGGAACACAACGGCAATATATTTTCTCACGCTGCATGCCATCTCGAAGACGGATACGACGACTACATCGGGCATAATGGTCACCGAAGAGACGGTGTGGGCGGCTGGCACGACGCGGGCGATTTTGGAAAATACGTAGTCAACACCGGTATCACGTTGGGAGTTTTGTTCATGGCCTGGGAGCATTTTCAACCTGAAGTGCAGGACATCTCATTTATTCCGGATTCTAAAAACGAGTTACCCGACTTCCTGAGAGAGTTGAAATGGGAGATGGACTGGGTTTTGAAAATGCAATATCCCGATGGAAGCGGTCGTGTATCCCACAAACTTACCCGTACGGATTTTTCCGCGTTTATCATGCCTGAATCCGATAAAGAAAAACGGTATTTTACCGAATGGAGTTCTGCGGCTACCGCTTCTTTTGTGGCGATGGCAGCTAAAGCATCGCTAGTTTTCGCCCCATACGATCCGGCTTTTTCGAAAAAATGCCTGGACGCTGCACGGTTGAGTTATCGGTATTTAAAACAATATCCTGAAGAGAAAGCCTTTGTTCAGGGAGATTTTCAAACCGGAGGCTACCAAACCAACGATGCGGACGATAAACTGTGGGCTGCTGCCGAGATGTGGAATGTTACCGGCGAAGAAGAGTTTTTAAACGATTTCGAACGACAAGTTTCGGGTATGAATGTTGAGGTAGAAGAAAATTGGGATTGGGGAAACGTGTCCAATTTGGGTGTCTTCTCCTATTTGCTATCGGAAAGAAAAGGGAAGAATAGAGCGATAGAGCAACGGTTGCGTCAAAATACCCTGAAAGTGGCTGACGGGATAGTTCTGAAATCAGTTAAGGATGTTTACCGCCGTCCGTTTGAGAGATACTATTGGGGATGCAACGGTACACTTGCCCGGTTGACCGTAAATTTATTTGTTGCCGACAAACTCGAATCGAACAAAAAATACAAAAATACCGCCTACGATACAGTGGCACATCTGTTCGGAAGAAATTACTACAACCGCTCTTATATAACTGGATTGGGTTTTAATCCTCCGATGAATCCCCACGACCGTCGATGCGGTGCCGATGATGTTGTTGACCCCTGGCCCGGATACCTGGTAGGTGGCGGACATTCTGCCATTGATTGGGTGGATAAGGAAGAAAGCTATTCTCACAACGAAATAGCCATCAACTGGCAAGCTTCGCTGGTTTTTGCTTTAGCTTGGATGCTCCGGTGACCCTCCCGCCGGGCATTTTTTTGAAGCAATACAAGAGGTTCGACCCCCGCATCTCTTCTAACAGAAGTTCAGTACGTGATATATACACTATGAGTATTTTTATATATGTATTTTTTACTTTATATAAATTGCTGATAATAATGTTGTAAAACATATAAAAATCACTATTTTATTAAACATATATACATAATTTTGTATTGTAATTTAAAATTAATCGTGAAAAAAATCAGCTACACCTATAACCCCCATGTTTCTGTGGATTGTGTTGTTTTTGGGTTTGATGGTGGGAAATTGAAGATATTGCTCATTGAACGCACCATAGAGGAGCAAAATTTCAGCGACAAAAAACTACCGGGGAGCATCATTTTCGAAGAAGAAGATTTGGATGAAGCTGCCAGTCGTATCTTGAACGAACTGACAGGATTGAAAAATATCTACCTGAGCCAGTTTCGCTGTTTTGGCAATCCAAACAGAACCAAAGATGTTCGCGACAGGAACTGGCTGGAGAGACTTACCAGGATGAAAATCGGTCGGATAGTGACTGTGGGGTATGTGGCGTTGATAAAAATAAGTAGAAAAATAATATTTGAATCGGAAAATACCGCTGCAAACTGGTACGATATAGATTCGTTGAAATCGTTTCAGTTGGCTTTCGACCACAATGAAATAGCCGATACGGCCCTCGAATATATTCGTCATAAGGTAAAGTCGGAACCGTTGATGTTATTCGAACTACTGCCTCAAAAATTCACGATGACCCAGCTTCGTAACCTGTATGACAGTATAATGGGTACAACGTCTGATGTTCGGAACTTCAAGAAAAAGATCATGCAGATGGAGGGGCTGGAGCAATTGGACGAAGTTCAGAAAGACGTACCCTACAGGGCTCCGAGACTTTACAGATTCGATAAGAAATTGTACAAGAAAAGTAAACGAGATAGCTAAACAGAAAAATGCAACGTCTTTTTTTTTCGGCAACGGTGATTTTGTCTATCGTACTCGTCGGATGCTCCCCACCCGCATTTCTGAGGACGAAAGACGGGGTGGTTATTCATATTGAACAAAACTACCGTACACCGGCACACACAATAAAGCTTCAGTTTGTCAGCGACAACATTGTTCGGGTTGTGGCTACTGTCGATAAAAATTTCTCTTCCGAAAAGAGTTTGATGATCGTCCCCGAACTATCGTTCTCTGATAAATTTGATGCGGTTGATGATAGTTTATTCGTTATTTTGTCCAGTGACTCAATGGATGTGAAAGTGGACAAAGAAACAGGAGAAATCGCTTTCATTGATAAAAACGGGAACACGATTCTTTCCGAAAACAGGGGTGGGGGAAAATCGTTTTTGCCCATTGAGGTTGAAGGAACAAAAGGTTATACGGTTCAACAGGTTTTTGAATCTTCGGATGATGAAGCTTTTTACGGTCTGGGACAACATCAGGCAGGTGATTTTAACTACAAAGGGAAAAACGAATCGCTTTATCAGTACAATACCAAAGTTTCTGTGCCTTTCGTGGTATCGAGCAAGAATTATGGAATTTTGTGGGATAATTATTCGTTGAGCAAGTTTGGTGACAGCCGGGATTATCAACAACTGGACCAGTTTATACTTTACGATGCCGAAGGCAAGCAGGGCGGATTGACTGCTACCTACACCCGAAAAGAGTATCCGTCGGAAGTAATTGTCAGAACCGAACCGACCTTGAACTATGAGTTTTTATCCAACATGAAAAACCTACCCGAAAGGTTTGAATTAGACAACTCAACGGTAGTTTGGAACGGAGAAATTGAGTCTTCCGAAAACGGTACCTATCATTTCTACCTGCATTATGCCGGATATGTGAAAGTATATGTTAACCATGAACTGAAAGTGAAAGAGCGATGGCGCACAGCTTGGAACCCCAACTATTACAAATTCACCATCGACCTGAAAGCGGGCGAAAGAATGCCGCTACGCGTAGAGTGGGAGCCCGACGGAGGAACTTCGTACATTGCACTGAAAGCGTTAAGCCCGGTTCCGGCCGAGGAGCAAAAAAAATTATCGCTCTGGAGCGAGATGGGCAATGAAATCGATTACTATTTCGTGGCCGGCGCAACAATGGACAATGTTATCAGCGGCTACCGCACGCTTACCGGAAAATCCCAGGTGATGCCTAAATGGGCAATGGGTTTCTGGCAAAGCCGCGAGCGATACAAAACACAAGATGAGCTGCTCAAGACGCTGGCGGAGTTCCGCAAACGGGGTATCCCTATCGACAACATTGTTCAGGACTGGTCTTACTGGCCGGTGGATGCGTGGGGAAGCCACGACTTTGACCGGGAACGTTTTCCCGATCCGAAAGGTATGGTAGACGCCGTCCACGCCATGAACGCTAAAATCATGATTTCCGTATGGCCAAAATTCTACACCGCTACCGAACATTACAAGGAGTTCGACCGCAACGGATGGATGTATCAACAAGCAGTGAAAGATAGCATCCGCGACTGGATTTATCCCGGATATATCGGTTCGTTTTATGATGCGTATGCTGAAGGTGCACAAAAACTGTTCTGGCAACAAATGGAGAACAAACTCTATCCGCTCGGATTTGATGCCTGGTGGATGGATGCTTCGGAACCCAACGTGCTGGATAATACCGATATGGATTACCGTAAATCCCTTTGTGGTCCTACGGCGCTCGGGCCTTCCACTAAATATTTCAATGCCTATGCACTTGAAAACGCTAAAGCCATTTATCGGGGCCAGCGTGGCGTTGACCCCGATAAACGCGTGTTTCTCCTTACCCGCTCCGGTTTTGCCGGTATCCAGCGCTATTCTACTGCTGTTTGGAGCGGCGATATAGGTACACGCTGGGAAGATATGGAAGCACAAATTTCAGCAGGATTGAATTTTGCCCTGAGCGGGATTCCGTACTGGACAATGGATATTGGCGGATTCTGTGTGGAAAGAAGATACGAGAATGCGCAACGGATTTTCGACCGGACAGGTAAGGAAAACGAAGACTTGAAAGAATGGCGTGAACTGAACACCCGTTGGTATCAGTTCGGTACGTTTGTACCTTTGTATCGCTCGCACGGTCAATACCCTTTTCGGGAGGTTTTTAATATTGCCCCGCGCCATCATCCTGCCTATCAATCCATTGTTTATTACAACAGGTTGAGGTACAGGATGATGCCGTATATTTACTCTTTGACCGGCATGACGTATTTCAACGATTACACCATCATGCGTGCATTGGTGATGGATTATGGCAAGGACAACCGCGTGCACGGTATTGGCGACCAGTATATGTTTGGAAATTCGCTGATGGTTTGTCCGGTTTATGAATATAGAGCCACCGAACGTACGGTATATTTTCCCAACACAACCGGCTGGTACGACTTTTATACCGGTAAATATATATCGGGTGGACAATCGGTGGAAGTAGAAGCCCCTTATTCGCGCATCCCGCTTTATGTCCCGGAAGGATCCCTCCTCCCGTTCGGGCCAGAAATTCAATATGTCGACCAGGAAAAGCCGGAAAACATTACTCTTTATGTTTATGGAGGTAAAAACGGCTCTTTCACGCTTTACGAAGATGAAGGAGTGAATTATAATTACGAAAAAGGGGCGTTTTCAACCATCGATTTCATGTATGACGAAACCTCCAAAACACTCACGATAGACACGAGAAAAGGGAGTTATACCGGTATGTTGCAACACAGAACATTCAACGTTATTTATATCGACAGGTCATCGGCAAAACCATTTAACCCTGATACAAAAGGATTGATTGTTTGTTATTCG
>ENA-UOOH01001315-UOOH01001315.1-fermentation-metagenome-genome-assembly--contig:-NODE-1315-length-24474-cov-7.319587_pt1 | contig 24474 bp, 15 predicted proteins | sample MGYA00245778_ERZ724025 | MGnify/ENA primary metagenome ERZ724025 (study PRJEB28704, sample SAMN03018313) | fermentation metagenome | biome: anthropogenic terrestrial biome; feature: soil; material... | reverse complement strand
ACTGAACGACAAGCTTATACTTGAAATTGAATAATAACTTTCATAACAGCTTACAAGTAAAAAAAATTATCAACTCGACTGTTGATCTGTTAATTATTATTGTAGGTAAATTCTGTTTCTCCTTTATAGTATGCCTCTGAGGGCAGCGCTCTTTTACTGTTATTCCCTGAATAGTATAGCAGGTAGGATGAATTGTATTCCGGTTTACCCGCTACCCGTATTGACAGGGTGAACAGATCTCTCTCCATCTCAGGAATCACTGCTGTTGCTGTGGGGCCTTCCACATTGCGGAAATCATCGGATGCAGGGCAATCCCATCTCATCAACAGCATTTCCTTATCATCATATTGCAGGACAACCTCCATGCTTGATTTTTCAAGACTTCTATAGGCATCGTTCAACATGAATAGGTCGCATGAAAAGTGTTCTCCGGCACTCCACTCAAATTTCGGAATGCGCGCACTGGCCAATATGGGTCGACATGCTTTGGTCACATGGTGGTATGCAGGCTTCACTTCGTTCGGCCAATTGATCAGGCTGTTGTTCGCCGCTGTTGGCCAAGGCTCCTGGTAACACCAACTCAACGCCATGCTGCAAAAAGGCTTTTGACGGCGTGCCTCTTCATAAATAAACTTCAATCCCTCACACTGTAACAACTGGCTGTAGGCAACCAGCTCTTCGATTGATTTTATTTTGCCGAAGTAGTTCTCCAGTGTTGGCATGTCCAGCCAGCTGTCCGCCTGCCATGCCCCCATGGCGTGATGACTCTCCCAGGCCGTATTCGGTTTTGGAGGAAAAAACTCTTCTTTCGGGATAAAGCTTTTCAACACTTCAATATTGGCAGCCCCGGGAACCGCGAATTCTGTGTACGCGGTATTTTTGGCTCGTGCCATCCATTGAAACACATCCTCATCCCGCTCTCTGTCGTAGAAAATATAATGTCCGTGGCCGATGCCGTAAAGCGGTGATGTGTATATAAAGGGAGTGTGGCGATCCAGCTCATAACAAAGGCTGTTGAGCAGGCGCAGGGCCAGCGACTGATCAGTCATCCCGCTCCAGCTGTTGAACAATTCATTTCCCCCCGACCAGATGGCAAGACAAGCATGCTTCTTTATTCTGTCGATAATTGAACGAGCTTCCTGCTCCAGAACCTTCAGATATTTCTCATCATCGGTGTAGTTGTTGCAAGCCAATGGAAACTCCTGCCACACCATGATGCCCAGCTCATCACAAATATCGTAAAAAACCTCTTTGTTGGTGATGCCCCCACCCCACACGCGTAATAGGTTAAAATTGGCTTTTTGGGCCAGGATGAGCTGCTTCCGGTACAGCTCGGAGGTGATTAATCCGACGAACAGCTCGGGATGAACCCAATTGGAGCCTTTCGCAAAAATTCTACGGTTATTGATTTCCAGCGACATGGGTGCCACAGAGCGGGTTTTTGGGAAATCGGATTCTTCCTGTAGCTTCTCATTCATGATCAGCCGCACCTTGCGAAACCCTATCCTTTCGGCATGTTGTTCCAACACCCTATTGTTTTGATCCAACAGCAGCAGCTTACTGCTATATAGCGATGGCAGGCCGTATCCGTTGGGCCACCAAAGCTTGATTTCAGGCAGGGAATGATAGCTGATACTCTTGTCGTCGTTTACCAGAAACTGTTTATCAACAACAATTTTTCCTTCCGGATCGGTCAAAATCCATCTGATTTTTTTCCCGGCAATTTCATTCCCTTCAATCCCAAGGGATATATCTGCATCTGTCAGGGCCTCATTCAGGCTGTAGTCCAGTTTAACGTCACAGAAACGCGACTGATTACGGACTATCAGTCCGGTTTCATCCCATATGCCGCGGGTGACCAGGCGCGGGTGCCAGTCCCAGCCATAGCTGACTGCGGGCTTAACACTCTCACGTGCGTTCTGGCGGTACGTCTCCTTACCCTTTTCATAGGGAACGCCAATCGTTGGAATGGGCATGAGCACGATTTTCAGCTCATTTTCCCTTTCCAGGTAGTCCGTTATATCCAGATCAACATAAGTAAACATCCCTTCCTGTTCCCATATCTTCTGGCTGTTCAGGTACATCTTAAACTGATAATCGATCCCTTTCGAAAAAAAGAACAGCCGTTCCCCTCTTTTTAAAACGGGTTTCTTAAAACGGGTTTTGTATGTGAAATACCAGGACTCCATCCAGTCGAACTGACGAAAGTTGTCTCCGTACCACCAGGGCTGTGCATACTCCTCTCCGCTCATTACATCCAACTGTACAGCTCCGGGAACCTGTGCGTTAACCCATTTTTGGGGTGAAGCCGCTTCTTCTTTGTGATACGCTATCTGCCAGTCCAGCTGCTGTAGCTGGGATTCTGCAAAGATTGTATGCATGCTGAATAGGATGAATAGGATCAATCGATTGTAGTTTTTCACTGTATTCTGTTTATTGCAACCAAATATTTTTAATGGTCTCTTCCAGGTTCAGCCCATGGGGGAAATCGGCTGTTCGTGTGTTAGCGTGGCATTTCTTAACCGGCTGCCCATCACCTGTCACCATGATGCGGCACACAGGCATCTGTAAAAATCCGTTAGGGTCATGTTTTAGGATCCAGTCGTAGGCATACCTCAGCCATTCTTTTCGGTAGACTTCTTTCTGAAGACAAAACCATGTGATCTCATCGTACCCCCAGACATAGTGCGAATCAATAGTCGCCTCACCCGGCCTGTCGCTCACCCCAAAATTGTCGAACTCAACCAGGTATGGCAAAGACTCGCATTCCCATCCGGAAGGAGTGATGCCTCCTTGGCTGCGACCAAAAAAGCTGTCGAGATAACCCATTTCCAGAACAGAATGTTGTGGTTTGTCAGGGATCTCTTTGATCCGCAACGGGAATGAATTGAAATCCAACAGGCTTTCACCATTGACAACCATCCCGCCAGAGGGTGTATGTGCATCCAGCAACACCCATTTTCTGCGGGCATGCTTTCTTGCATAACCGCGAATCTTGTCCAGCATTTTCCCCCAGTGTTCGTAATTCCGGTCTTCCATGCCTATCAGCGCGATCTGTCCCAAATGAAGCGCTTCGCAACCGATATGCATGTATGTGCCGGCGAGAAACATGAACCACATTTGAGTTTCTGAACGTGTGATATCGGGAACACTCGAGTTTTTGTCCCAAAAATCAACATATTTGCCGTCCCTATTCAACATCTCATCGTAGCGGAATTTACGTTTTTCGTAAGGCATTCCAAATTCGACAAAAACCCATTCTGGTAACTCGATACTGTTTACTTCCGTGGTTATTGCCTCAAAAATTGCCGCCTGAAAAATCACATCCGGATCATTTCTGTGTACCTTCGACACAAGAATCTTCGCATTTTGCAAAAAGCAGGGGTCGTTAAAGTCTTCCTCATCCCCCCAGCGATAAATGGAGCGACCAATAAATTTGGCTCCAATATTTTGAATCAGTTTCACATCTCTTTCCTTATCCGGATAGGTGGCGTCGTTGCAGAAAGGGTCTACCGTCAGGAATTCTGCCATCGTTACCGACCGGTGAAGATAGTTTTCCAGATTTTCTCTTGATATCCCTGTTTCATCAAAGAAGTAGTCTGATTTCGGGTTTTTACCGCTACAACTTGAAAGTATTGCAATAATAATTCCTAAATAGATTAGTTTAATTCCCTCCATATTTTATTGCCTCTTATTGGTTCTTGCAACTGAACAAATCATTCAAAATCGATATGTAATAAACCACTTATACGACATCAATTAATTTTCTATTTTACACTTATAGCTCGTTGGGGAATAATCACTACGTCGTAAAATGCACCACAAGCATTATACTGTGTTACAAATTGAGGAACTCCCTCCATAACATCGAGCGACTGTTTATGAATGTGACCGGCAAAAACCGCAAGTACATTAGGAGCATTAATTATTTCTTCTCTAAATTTAAATGTAACTGGAGAATGCCCATCCCGCGGCCAGGGTTCGCGTTTTTCAAGCTCAAATGAATGGTCGTTTGATGATTTCCAATCTGGATGAGCACAGCCAAATCCGACATTTCGCCCTGTTGCATACAAGGGAATATGCATCATCACAATAAGTGGTTTTTTTGTTTCAATCTGTTGTTGCAGAAACATCAATTGTTCGTATGAAATTTCATACGTTGAGTTATCAATAAAAAGAAGTCGCATTCCTTTTAAATCGACAAAATATTTCATGGGATCATTTCCATGAAACATTTTTAAGAGCCTATTATTAATCCATTTTTGCCGCAAGTCTTTTAATGGTCCCGGCATACCTTCATAATGCCAGTCATGATTTCCGCATACGTAATAATAAGGTATGCCCGAATCGTTCAGATTTTTGGCTGCCCATTCAATTGCAGCCTCTGACGGATAACTGAAAATATCACCCAACAGTGCAATGGCATCTACTTTTAAATTGCTCGCTTTTGAAATTGTTTCGAGAAAAGCTTTTTCGGGATTGGTGTCTTCCTTTGTATCGTAATGCCTTGTAACGTGATATGCGTCTGACATTCGTTTACTGAATTTTTGAAAATCGTTTTCACGTTCATCGCTCATCCATAAATGGGTATCGGATGCTACCAGTAGTTTGACGGTATCCTCGACTTCCGGGGTGTATATTCGAATTTTGTTATCTTCTACTGAGAATGTACGCCGCTGAGGAAATGAACAATTCTGTTGGGCCTGCAGAGGGGTTTTCATCCCCAAAAACAGGATGAAAACAATTGTGACAACATTGCATGAAAAACGGCGATAATTTATTGCTCCCATTGCATGTAAAAAATAAAAAGAGAAGATATCTTTTTAGAGAAATGAATAAAAAAATAGTGTAAGATAATGTAAGAGACGGAAATACTCCGTCTCTTACATCGTTTTCCTATTAATAGAATCTAATATTGTCAATTTTGAATACCATTGGACCTGTAATTGCCGTGTGATAAATTCGTATAAAGTTGACTGCACTCAAGTCAATGTCTCCACCACTTGCTCGTCCGTCTTTTAGTTTTAACTCGAGTTTGTTCCACCCGTTATTTATTTCGAAATTTTCCCCAAACCTCCAGGCCAATTCTCCTACATCGGGTCCTCCGGAACTGGTAATTTCAATACTGTTGTCGCCGGATTTCATGGGTGACGTATCCAGAACAAAGAAAGACAGTGCGAGCGTTCCATTTTCTTTAGTCACCCGTGTATCGAATGGTTGGAAGACCTTTTGATAAATAACAACTCCTTGACCTTCAGCTTTTATGGAGAAGTTTCCTTTTTTTGCATCAGTATCCAGGCTGAGGTTAAATCCTCCACTACCCCATCCGTCAAGAGATTCGCAATCGTCGATCACGTTTCCGGCAATTTCCGGTTCCTCCGGAGGAAGACTTGCATAATCTATTTGTATGCCCTCAGGTTCACTATAATTGTATTTTGCTTCAGGTATCCCCGAAATTAAAGCTCCTACCCTAAAATAAAAGGTTGGCTTACCTTCCGGTATGATATCCATGAAAGGGTCTATCTTCATTTTAAGGGTAAATACTTTTTCTGGATCAACCATTGTATTAATTTCTGCAATATTCGCAACTTTTCTCAAACTTTGTGATACATTTGGATTGATATCTGCAAAGAGAGCAATGGCTTTTACTGGATTATCAGCGACTTGTTCAATTTGGAAAGAAGCAACTACTTCGCGACCTTCAATTGCGTAAGATACATTTTTTATTCGGATATAAGGTTCTGTAACAAAATTATATTCTGTTTCTCCTTTTACCTCAATCGTATCCGGTGGCAAAATAAAGAAATTGCCTCTTCGTGCTTGAATATGGTATTTCCCGGAAAACATTAAGTCGTTTCTGTAGGAACCATCTGTTTTAAATCTCATTTGCTGCGTGGGTGGATTTTGAAAATCACCTAACTCGATGTAGTCTATTCGGGAACCCTCCAAAATTTCCTGCTGTATAGCTTCTCCTGTCTCGGAGTCAATAATTTTACCGTGTATCTTAGCGTTAGGAGCATCGTAATTGTCTAATTGACATGATGTGAATGATGCCAACAACACTACAATAATGAATAAAACTTTTTTCATATGATTATTATATTTTATTTTATTAATAATGAGGATTTTGTATTAAACCGCTTGTTCCAACACCTGGTATAGGTTTATAATACCAAGTAGGGACGAATGTGACCTGTCCTGCACGTGGAACATCGCTTCTTACGAAAATATATTTCATGGTGCGTAAATCGAGTACCGGAATCAAAGCTTTTCTTACCCTTTGGTTGAAAAGTTCATGGTACTCTCTTCTTCTAATTAAATCCCAATACCTCTTATTTTCATACACTAATTCAATACGCCTTTCTCTCAATACATTCTCAATCGTAAGAGGGATATTTGTATTGTGGGCTGCCCGTTTTCTTATAATGTTAAGACCTTCAGCAGCTAATACTGGATCTCCTTTTCCACTTTCCAATACAGCTTCTGCGTAGTCGAGCAATACTTCCGGATATCTGAAGTCAATCCAGTCAGTGGTAGAAAAATTCCATCCTAATCGTGGAATATATGATGAACTCAAAAACTTCTTAAACCCAAATCCAGTCCTTGTCATATTTCCACCGAAGGTACTAAATCCTGAATATAATGCAGGATCCGAAGCTCCAAAGGTGTAATATGTTTTCCCGTTTACTTCTATGCTCTCGTCAGCCATAATAACAGCCTTTCCATCAGGTTGTATGTAACCCCCTTGTATAATAATTTTAGTATCTTTCCAAAAGGAGTTTGGCACAATAACTGTTGCAAACATTCGAGCATCCTTTCCTTTGAAAATATCCTGAGGATCATCAAATGCCAAATACTCTCTATTAGCATTATAGCCCGAATAATCTTCGGTAACTCCATCTTTGGTTGTAACAACAGGAACACTTCTTCCCGGCTTGTCATAAGTTTCGTAAGTGTCAATTAAATCTAGTGTAGGATTGAAACGTCCGGGGTGTGGCCATGCACCTCTCGTTTGATTCGGATTTCCCCAATTATCTTGGTTACTCCCATATCCTGCACCAATTTCATTAAATCCCTTCAATAAAATCACCTCATTTAGAGCAATATTTGGATCTTCAAACATAGACCGATAGTTTTCAGTGGCTTCATCTGGATTTGCAGGATTTACTTTGAATAGAGAAAAATGACCTGACTTAATAATTTCCTCACATGCCTGAATACATTGAGTATAATACTTATCAGCAGCACTTTGAGGCATTCCTACAAGTCCTTTGTCAACAGCTTCACCTGTAAATTCATATTTATCCCAGAATTTTGCCACAGAAGCAGCATGGAGAGATGCTCTTGATTTTAGCGCCAGCGCAACCCATTTAGTAGCTTTTCTTCGGCCTGGATCGGGTTCCTGATCCAGAAACATTGCTGCTGAATCACATGTAGCCATTACGTAGTCCCACGTCTCTTCTTCTGTATTTCTCGGGACATATAATCCCTCAATATCATTAATATCCTGTGATTTTGATATTATCGATACACCTCCATATCTTTTAGCCAAAGCATAATAATTATATGCCCTCATAAAATATACTTGCCCCAATAGATTTCGTTTTACATTTTCGTCAACCGTAGTTAAGCCATCAATAACATCTTTGAAAAGATTGATTTCCTTGTTAAAACGATAACCATTTTCCCAATAGTTGTAGTCCCAAGCTCCTGACGGGCTAATAGAAGAGTTTTCCGAACCGATTCCGTTATCCGTGAAAATAATTGGATACCTACCAGCATTATTGGCATCTCCCGGATTATAATTCATAGCTTCAGGTGTAGCATTGAAGTCTTCAATTGGTATTTGTCTGTAGAGATTCGCTAGATATGCATCAATACCCTCCTGGCTTGCAAAAAGAGCATCTCCTGTGATCTTGTCGGTTGGCTTTACATCTAAAAAATTATCATTACAACTAGCCAAAACAAGTAAAATCAGCATCCAAATTGAATATCTAATGTAAATATTGTTCTTCTTCATTTTTTTAAAAATTAAAACATTAAATTAAAACCTAAACTTGTTGTCCTAGAAATCGGATAAATCCAGCCAGTATCTCTGCTTCCAGTTGTGACTTCGGGGTCAAAATATTTCAAGTATTTATCTGTCCATGTATATAAATTATTCATATTCAAATATATTCTTAATCCCTCGACACCAATCTTTCGCATAATTTTTTCATTAACATTGTAGCCTACTTCCAAATTTTTGAAACGTAAATAAGAGGCATCTTTTCTCCATGCATTGCTTTCTTCATAGAGACGAGCTCCGTCACCGTATTGTGTTTCACGCATAGCTGGCCATTCGCCTGGAATCCAATTACTTTCCGGATTATATGGATCTTCCCTATGCCATCTATCATAGAAATAAGCAGGCAGGTTGGCATATTGCCAGAACATTGTAGCATATGCATGCGTATATCTTTTGGAGAATAAGGCAGAACCTTGAAATAACATATTAATATCAAATCCTTTAAAATTTGCGGCTAGTGTCAATCCGAAATTAACCAAGGGAACATGTTGTCCGAAGAACATCGGCTTGATATCGTTACCGTCTATTACTCCGTCTTTGTTCAAATCTTCGTAAATCCAATCACCAGGCAATACCCATTCGTTACCTCTATTTCCCTGATAAATTGGCGCATTGAGAATTTCCTCTTCGTTCTGAAATTGTCCTATGACATTATATGTCCAGATAATGCCTGTATTTCTGTTGCTTTGCTGTCCTCGATATTTCTCCCATGAACTATTAGCCGCACCTTGTTCTACATATAAATTCTGTTGACGGTTATAATTAAAATTTCCGGAAATAAAGTAAGAAAAGTCTTTATTTACGTTTTTTTGGTGGGTTAAGGACAGGTCTAAACCTTCAATACGGTCACTGTTAAGGTTCTCCTGCGGAAATGAGCCTCCGAAAGTGTTAGGAAGAGTTACGTTTCTGTATGCCAGCAAGCCCGTACGGTCTCGCCTGTATAAGTCGGCGGTAAATACTACTTGTTCATTAAACAATCCAAGATCCAACCCAACATTAGATAATTTTGACTCCATCCATGTTAACTTTTCGTTCACTATGGCTGGGGAGCCAATGCCTTTTGTGGTCGTACCGTCTGTAAATTCATACCACCCACCCCCTGATGTACTGAATGCTGATATATACTGAAAAGGTGAGCCTGCGTCAAGTCCTATTACTCCATAGGATCCCCTCAATTTAAGGTTCGACAAAAAATCCCAATTTTGCATGAAATTTTCCTCTGAAATTCTCCAACCCATCGAAATTACTGGAAAGAAACCCCACCTTATATCCGGATGATAACGATAAGAACCGTCGTATCTACCTGCAAATTCAAACAAGTATTTTCCTTTATAGTCATAATTAAAACGACCAAGATAGGATAAGTTTCTTATATCGGTTTGATTACCTCCTGATCTAGCATCTTTCTCATCCGCAAAATCGATTTGGTCATTGGTATAAAACTCGTAAAATTTATTAATGCTAGACCACCGCCTGTATGTCCTCTTCCGTTCATGTACAAAAGTACCTTTTACATTATGGTTTTCCTTGAAAGTATTTTCATAGTTCACTTGTAACTGCAAATCAAAAAACGAAGTGTTATAGTTATTTTGTGCGATATTCGTTGGATAGTTAAAGGCTGTAGGGACATAAGTATCTGTATCTTTTTCATAATCATATAAAAAGTATTTTTTCCCTAACCCTTTGTCCAGGATAGCATTTTTGTCTAAAGCAGTAAACCCTCTCAGAGATAACCCTTTTACAAATGGCACATCATATATCAACTCAATTGATGTTTGAGTTCCGTCATTATTGGACTCACTATAACCGACAACGTCACTATGAGATATAGCGACTGGATTCATAGCTTGTCCATCTTGTGTTCTGTTAAGATATTCAGGATTGTTATTGCTGTATACTGGCCTGGATGGAAGAATGGAAACAACCCCTCTTTGTATTTCATACATTCCGCTACTAGGATTTAACCTTTTGTCAGAATATAGACTAAAGTTTAAGTTTGCCTTGATGTTGTCAGTCAATTGTGCTGATACATTTGAACGTAAATTTATTTTCTGATAATTAATATCTCCTGACTTCAACATCCCACTATCGTGTAGAATATTTCCATTCATGTAAAAAGAAACTCGTTCACTACCTCCCTGTGCAGATAGATTATATTCCTGCTTTCCGCTAAAATTCTTAAAAGTTTCACTGTACCAGTCAGTACTTTCATATCCGGGGCCACCTGCTTTCCACAATTCTAATTCTTCTTGCGACATATAAGGTGCGTTACCATAATTCAGGTCAGCTTCTGTGCGTAATAGACCGTATTGATACGCATTTGAAAGTGGAACTGTATTGGTTGGTTTTGAAAAACCGAAATTTGAACTGAATTGAAATTTAGTTTTCTGATTTGTACCTGTTTTGGTTGTAATTAAAATTACCCCATTTGCAGCGTTCAGCCCGTAAATAGCCGCAGAAGCATCTTTCAAAATAGTTATGTTCTCTATATCTTCAGATGCTAATCTTTGAAAATCACCCGCAGGTCTTTCTACACCGTCTATAATAAATAGCGGCGTTCCAAAACCACGGATATTAATGGCATTGTCGTAGATACCTGGGTGTTCTGTGTTGATACGGATGTTCAATCCGGGTATTTTTCCCTGAAGTTTATTAACCAAGTTTGATGATTTGGTTGCCACAATTTCATCACTTTTAATGCTGGAAATTGCTCCAGTTAATGTTTTTTTGGATTGTGTGCCGTAACCAACAACTACAACTTCATCTAATGTTTTGGTATCCTCCACTAAAACAATTTCTATTGAAGTTTTTCCACTCGTTGGAATGTCTTGTGGATAATAACCAATGTAAGAAACATGCAGGGTTGCATCATTCTCAATCTGCAATGAAAAATTTCCATCAAAATCTGTCACAGTTCCATTTGTAGTACCTTTTTCAATGATGTTAGCTCCGATTATGGATTCTCCGCTTTCATCAATTACCGTACCCGAAATTTGCTTTTTTTGCTGCTGTTGAGCCGAAAGACCAAGGCTGGCATAAATTTCGGTATTCAGGCTTATAGCAACTAGTAAAAAAATGAAAATAAAATTCGATTTTTTTAACATTTTATCTCTCTTTTTGGAAAGGAGAACTCCTGCTTTAAATTTAATCATACAACTACATTTTTTAATTTTTAAAAATAAACTAATTAAGTAAACTAATGAATTGAATTTATATCTTACTTACATTTCTCGTCGTAATCTAGATTTGCAATCTTTCACAAAATTAAAACAGCATGCTTAACCGGTTTAGCAAGTTATCACAGTATAAATACGCCGCAAACATAATATAAATAATTTGAAAATTTCTACCGGATTCAAAAAATTAACTATATTTAACAACGACGTTAGGCGTTAAGTTTTTGAACCTAATTAATGAAATATTGTTTGAAAATGTCAAAGCAAACAAACACCCTTAATACTTAAATATATTTAAATATAGCAAAAATAAAGTGTACTTACCTTTAGAGTTAAATTTATTATTACCTTTACAAAATAATTCAGTCAATCGGTTTAGCATATTTCCTAAAATGAAAAGAATATCAATGCAAGACATAGCCGACAAACTTGGCATTTCTCGGGGAACAGTTTCTTTAGTGTTAAGTGGTAAGGCTAAAACCGGAAGAATCAGTGATGAAATGCAAGCCAAGGTTAAGAAATTAGCAAAAGAGTTGAATTATCATCCCAATGAAATTGCCCGCAGCCTAAGCAAAGGAATAACAAAATCTATAGGTGTTATTGTTACTGATATTTCAAATGAATTTTTTGGAAAGATGGTTTTTTACATTCAAGAACGTGCAAAATATTATGGTTATTCAGTTATAACAGTAAATACCAATGAATGCTTGAATGATTTTGATGAAGCTATCACTGTTCTGATCAATAGACAGGTGGACGGTATAATTCTCGTCCCTGTTGAAGGCGGTAATGAGATTGTTAAAAGGGTCATCAACAGAAAAATTCCCTTGGTACAGATTGACCGGTTTTACCGTGATTTAAACTCAAACTATATAGTAATAGATAATTATAATATTTCAAGACAAGCTATTGAGGTACTCTTTGATGAAGGTAAAAGAAGGATTGCCGTAATTTGTTACGATATTAATCTAAGCGCCTTAACTGAAAGAAGACAGGGATGCATTGATGTAATGAAACAAAGAGGCTTGTTCGATGTTGAATTGATCAAAAATATTGGTTATGATAATCAAGAAAAAGAAATAGAACAAGCAATCAAAGACTTAAAGAACAGTTCCAACAAAGTTGATGCAATCTTTTTTTGTTCTCGAAAAGTTTTTCTTGCAGGTGTAAAGTATATGGTCCAACTAGGTATTAAAATCCCAGAAGATATGAGTGTTGTTTGTTTTGATAAAATTGACGCTTTTTCTTTTGCAAATATTCCTGTTACCTATATAGAACAACCGATTCAACAGATGGGGGAAAAGGCGATAGACCTTTTAATAGAGCAACTGCAAGGTAATAATCAGATTAAGCAATTAATTTTGAACTCAGATATCAAATTTACAATTTGATGCTTATAGCATGTATATTTTTTCAGGTGTTTTAGCTAAACCGGTTTAGCGATTTAACTATTTTTCCATCGATAAAAAATACATGATAAAAAGGATATTGTAGAGTCGTTAGAGAGAGTTTTATACAATTTATCATTTAGACCAGAGGAAAAAAAAGTTTAGATTCAGATACTGAGATTATGGATGAATGCAATTTTGTTCTTTTAGGATAATTTATGTAGTTAATTAATTTTATAACCCTTAATTAATGAGAGTTTCGATATGATAAAGCGTATTTATTATTTATTGTCTGTATTCCTCGTATACCAAACGAGTTGGATCTTGCTGTATGCCCAATCACAAGATTCACAAATAGTTTTTCAAAGCTATGATGTGTCTGTTTTAGATTGGAAATTATGGGGATATCGTCCAAATTACTGGAAAATGGATTTTGATTTTGAAAAACTATCCGGAAAATGGGCTGAATATGCTGATATTGATTTTGATATTCCAGGTTCAGTACAAATGGCTTTGAAAAATGCGTCCATTATTGAAGATTGGAATATAGGATTGAATAGTAAGAATATAGAATGGATAGAAAACAGACACTGGCTGATAACAAGTAGGATTCCAGACGAATGGATTCCTGAAGAAGGGAAGAAAATGCTTTTAGAATGTGAAGGTCTGGATTATAAAGGAGTTGTTTTAGTGAACGGAAAAGAAGCCGGTCGGTTTGATAATGCATTTATTCCTTACACGTTTGACATTACTGAAAATTTAAACGATAATAACAATACTATAGTCTTTGCTTTTGAGTGTCCCCCGAATTATTTGGGACAAATTGGCTATACTTCTCAGATAAGAGATTGGAAACCTCGATTTAATTACGGGTGGGATTGGATACCACGCATCGTTCAAACAGGCATTTGGAATAACGTATCTTTAACGGTGAAAGACAAAAAAGCTGCTTCACTCTCGCGTATACAAATACTCGCTAATGCTGATAAAAGAGAAGACAAAGGAAGTTTGTCAATTAAAGCAGAACCTGATTACCGCGCATTGAAAGGTAAAGTAAAGGTGGAGTTGACAGACTCGGATGGAAAAGAAGTTTTTTCAGAAACAATTCTAGCCAGCCATCTTTCAATTGGAAAAATATGGGACAACATCCCTATAAAACGCTGGTTTCCAAACGGTCTTGGCAATCAAATTTTGTACGATTTAAATTTAATTTTATTTGATGAGAAGGGTGCTGTTTGTCAGCAAAATGCCTACCGAATTGGATTCAGAAATTTGCAATGGCTGCCTACTGAAGGGGCCTCTGTCGACGCAGATCATTGGCTTTGTTCCGTCAACAATCAATCTTTCTTCTTACAAGGAGTAAATTGGACTCCTATCCGTCCAAACTTTGCAGACTTGACACAAATGGATTATAGGAAATTGTTGACGTCATATAAAAAAATGGGAGTAAATGCTATTCGAATCTGGGGGGGAGGGTTCCCAGAAAAAGACTGGCTTTACAACATGTGTGACGAAATGGGGATACTAATCTGGCAAGATTTTCCATTAAGTTCTTCCGGACTTGAAAATTATCCGCCTGAAGAAGAAAAAACAATATATGAAATTTCAAAAATAGTAGAACACTATGTAATACGTTTGGAACATCATCCTTCTTTGATGTTATGGTGTGGAGGAAATGAACTTTATCAAAAAGGAGATGTTGCGCCAATAACGGATTCTCATAAAATGATTGCAGCTATGAAAAAGGTTGTTACGTCACTAGACCCTACTAGGAAATTTGTTCCTGCCTCACCTTCAGGACCTTCTTTGAGTAATAATCCCGATTTATATGGACAAGGCATTAGTTGGGATGTGCACGGTCCATGGAACCTTCCTTTCACTCAACCCTCAAATTATATGGAACTGGTGAAGAATTTTTGGACAAAAAATGATGCTATGATGCATTCTGAAGCGGGAGTGCCTGGTGCAATGTCTGTTGAAATGATGGAAAAGTATAAAGGAGAATATGATATTTTACCAGCTGACACGAGTAATCCGTTGTGGAGGAATGTGAACTGGTGGGTTCAATGGAATGAGTATATCGCAGGAGGAAATAACCCTAATAATCTAAGAAATTATGTTACCTGGAGTCAACAAAGACAGTCAGAAGGTTTGAGTACTGCAGTAAAAGCAGCAAAACAAAGATTTCCAAGCTGTGGTGGTTTTTTTATATGGATGGGGCATGACAGTTTTCCTTGCATGGAAAATACTTCAATCATAGATTTTGAAGGAAACCCAAAACCTGTCGTAGAAAAATTAGCAAAAATTTTTAACAATAATACATATTTAAAACAACATGAAAACTTTTAAAAGTATTAAATTCCTGTGCTTTATAACAATGCTGTTTCTTGCAGTCGGATGTGGAGAAACTACTTCGGAAAATGGACAAAGTGAAAAAAAGGAAACGGACAAGGAGCAAGATAAGGAAACCGTTTCAAAATATGATGTGCCTAATCCTGATTTGGGAAAACCTGTGGCAGACTATACTAAATGGGAAATAAAAAATGGAAAATTTTACTTTGATGGAAAGTGGAAATTTTTAAAAACCGCCAAACCACTCGTCAATTTTTCTGATGCCACTGCTGTTGACAAGTTAATTTCTTCTTTGGACATCCTACGTTCAAAGTATTATACCAGTATTGAGCTGAATTGTTATTGGCATCATTTTGATTTAGATGGGGATGGCATTCCCGATAAATCACTGGATCCGTTAAACAAATTGATAAACGCAATATACGAAAGGGGAATGTACCCTTGTCTTTCAGTTGAAACATATGCTGTTGGCGGAGGTGCTATACCAGATGGTTTCTGGAAATTGTATCCAGATGCCTTTGCCATTAACGACAAAGGAGATAAGGTGACAGATACAGAATATGGATTTGGATCAAAAGTAGTTTCTATTTTTCATGAAGGCTACAGAATTACTGCACATAAATTTATTAAAAGTTTGGCAGAGGGCATTGATACCCGGAAAATACTCTATTTTGAAACTACTGTTGAACCTCAGTATATGGGAGCCATTCCTCTTTGTTACAGTGAGTCTGCTAAAAATGAATATGAAAAGTGGAGAAACAAAAATAAAATAACAGATCCTACATCAAAGATGCCTACATCGTTTCCTATCCCAGCCTCATTTATTAAAAACGAGACATGGAATCAGTTTAGAGCTCAATTTCTTGCCAAGTGGGTCAATGATGATGCTGCCGCTTATCGCGAAGTTGCAGGTGAAAAAGCCTATGTTGCCATTGATTATCTAGATGCTAATGAACAGGAACAGTACCTCAGAATGGGTGAACCTTTGGAATTTTTATCACACCTTACAGCTCCCAATATTATCCAAATAAACTGGACATGGTATTTCCCTGATAACAAACCCAATCAAAAAGCGTATGATCGTGTTTGGAAAGTAATAAATGAAAAAAAGATAGATTGGGCGGTTTCAGAACATATGACATTTAACGGGAGTGATTTTACCTCATACAGTAACTTTGAACTTGAAAAAATATTGGAAAACACGTTGAAACAGGGTACTCGTTTTGGTTGGGAGTTTGTAAGCGTCACCCCCGGTCGTAATGATGGTTTTAGTTTATATAACGACGACTGGTCACCTAAAAGAGTGATATCAATAGTAGATGACCATTGGGGATATTGGCTCAAGAGGGTTGAAGAGATTGAAAGCGAAATGAGACAATGATTAGCTAACCATAAATTAATTACACTAACAAATGAAAGTTAAACGATTATTTTGTCTATTGTTGATTTGCCTGGTAGTAGTTTCGTGTGGAACAGATGAAGTACAAGAAGAATTTGATGAAACACCAAATCAACCTAAAGAGACGCTTACTCAAATTAAAGATGTATTCGGGAAGAGTATTCGCGATTTTAATGTTCTCCCAGAAAATGACCCCTCCACAAACAAAGAAAACCTACAAATGGCAATTGACTGGGCATCAAAGACCGGTTCAGCTTTGTTTGTTGAGCCTTCAGATCAACCTTATCACGTACAGGGAGGGCTGATTTTAAAGAAAAATGTATCTTTGCTGGGAGTACATGGTCCAACTCCCCGGGGAACGATTAACCCTAATCAGAAGGGTAATCCTGTGGGTAGCGTTTTTAAAATCACCGATAGGAGAAATCCCTTTATCACGGTTGAGTCAGGTACGCAAATCAAAGGAATACAGTTTTGGTACTCAGACCAAACTATCAATGACCCGGTCAAAATTATTCCCTACCCGGCTACTATTAAAGCTTCCCAAACCAGCAATGCACAGGGAGTGTATTTATCTTGTCTTACTTTTTACGGTGAATACTTGGCAATGGATTTTAACTGTCCAATAGAACACCCTTGTGAGTTGATCACATTTGAGCATTGCTACGGTTACCCTTTAAGCGGAGAATTTATCCGCATTGACAATTGTTATGATATTCCACGTCTATTACATTGTCATGTTAATCCTGCTGTACAACGTTTTGTTGGAGGACAGTATGCACCCTCTGTAGTAGACGCAGTAACAACGAATAAGACCTTCGCTTTTACCATCAACCATACCGACAATGCGCAGTTAATCGATATATTCACCTTTGGAACCTATGGTGGAGTATTTTTAGGTGGTGACACGTATGGACAATTAACGAATTTCAATCTAGACTGTGTAGCTATTGGCATCCACAAAAAGGGAAATAACACCTTTAATAGGAACTGGCAGATTGCACAAGGTTCAATTATTGCGAACGTTGGAAATGATGTGAGGGATATTCACCCTATTGTAATTGAAGGAGAAGGACATACTGCCCTCACAAATGTTGAAGCATTTTCTGGGGCAAATCCTGCTTTGACAACCGTAAAAGAAAATAACTCGTGGGACTTTATGCTCGTTGGGGGTGACAAAAAACTTACTATTTCCATGTATGGTTGTAGAATGAGAAATTATTTTTCGGATAATCCAATCACCATACTCAATAAAAATGCCGTTATTTATGCAAATGGGTGTATTGATAAGAATGAAAATTTATTTACTCTACCTTAGTATAGAAGACAAAAAAAATATTAAATAACCAATGTCTACTTATTAAATCTTATAAAGAGCTGAATACCAGTTTAATAACGACAATCGTCTTACAATAAATAAATAATATTAATACTTAAAATTTCCTAACATGAAGACTTCTAAACTGATTATACTAATTTCTTTTGCACTCTGTGTCTTAACCTATAGTTGTACAAAAACAGCTGAAAACAAACAACTGGACAATTGTTCCGTAAGTATCCGTAATTTTGATGTTTTGCCCGAAAATAGTCCGCAAGTCAATAAAATCAATTTACAGAAAGCCATTGACTGGGCCTCTGAAAGGGGAACAGCATTATTTGTAGAACCGTCTGAGAAACCATATCCTGTTGAAGGTGGTATTATACTGAAAAAAAATGTATCATTAATCGGAGTTCACGGTCCTACTCCGCGTGGCACGATTAACCCAAAACAAAAGGGAAAGCCAGTAGGAAGTGTTTTCAGTATTACAGATAAAAATAATGTTTTTATTACTGTTGAATCTGCAACCCAAATTAAAGGAATTCAATTTTGGTATCCAGAACAAACCATAAAAGATCCAGATAAAATAATTCCTTATCCGGCAACTATACAATCTTCCAGAAGTTCCTCAACACAAGGTGTCTTTTTGTCGTGTCTTACATTTTACGGCGAATATTTGGCGATGGATTTTAATGGCGATCCTAAAAACATCAGTGAGTTAATGACATTCGAGCATTGTTATGGGTTTCCGTTAAGTGGTGAATTCATTCGAATTGATTATTGTTACGATATACCCAGATTGCTTCACTGTCATGTGAATCCAGCCATACAGAGATTTATTGGTGGTCAATATGCTCCAGCAGTTGTCGATGCTGTTGTGGCAAAAAAAACATTTGCATATTCAATAAATCACACGGATAATGCCCAATTGATAGATATTTTTACGTTTGGTACTTATGGGGGTATATTTTTGGGTGGGGACACATATGGTCAACTTACAAATTTCAACTTGGATTGTGTAACAGTTGGTATTTATAAAAAAGGGAACAATACATTCAACAGAAATTGGCAAATTGCACAAGGATCAATAATAGCAAACACAGGTGAAAAGATTAATGATATTCATCCAATTATTATCGAGGGTGAAGGGCATACCTCTTTTACAAACGTTGAATCTTTTTCAGGACCAAATCCGGCACTTTCAACTATAAAAGAAAATCAATCCATGGATTTTATATTAATAAAGGGGAGCGAAAAAACCACCGTTTCACTCTTTGGATGCAGAATGAGAAATTATGTTTCCGATACTCCATTAACAATACAGAATAATAGAGCGATTGTTTACGCAAATGGATGCTTTGATAAAAATGAGAACCTTTTTGCTCTATCTCCTATGTAAAAATTATTTGAAGCTAATATGGATAAAAAAATATTTTTTTAATAATTTATGAAAAATAGAATCTCCTTATTGAAGGTGTTACCCGTTATAAGCAGTTTTTTTGTAATGGGAATAGTGGATTTGGTTGGAATCTCGACCAATTATGTGAAACAGGATTTTGGACTGAGAGACTCCATAGCCAATCTGCTCCCTTTTAGCCTGTTCTTGTGGTTTGCCATTCTATCTGTCCCAACGAGCATGATATTGAATAGCCTGGGGAGAAAGCGTACAGTCATCATCAGCATGATGCTTACCTTATTGGCAATGATTATTCCATTAATTGTCTATAACTTTCCGATAATGCTGTTTGCATTCGCATTGTTGGGGATTGGGAACACCATTATCCAGGTCTCCATAAATCCCCTCCTGACTGATGTTGTTAGCAGTGATCGACTTACAAGCAGCCTGACAATGGGTCAGTTTATTAAAGCTATAGCTGCCTTTCTGGGGCCCATTATCGCCAGTTGGACGGCCGTACGGTTTGGGGACTGGAAGCTGGTCTTTCTTATTTACGGATTGGTGACAATCGCCATCGGGTTGTGGTTGATGCTCACTCCGATAAAAGAAGAGACCCCTAAACAGAAATCATCTTCGCTGGGTAAAACTTTCGCTCTGTTGAGCGACAAGATGATCCTTCTCTTTTTTATAGGAATCCTGTTTGTCGTAGGTATTGATGTTGGGCTTAACACGACTGTCCCCAAACTCCTGATTGAAAAATGCAATATCCCACTAGAAAAAGCCGGCCTGGGAACAAGCCTCTATTTTATTGCCAGGACCATAGGTACCTTTATCGGGGCACTCCTGCTGGTCTCCTTCTCTGCTAAAAAATTTTTCAAGATAAGTATGCTCGTTGCCATCCCTGCACTTTTTGTCATGCTGTTCTTGAATGAGGTTTGGGCTATTCTGACGTTGATTTTTATAGTGGGTTTCGCTGTGGCCAATGTCTTTTCGATCATCGTCTCATTTGCCTTGAAGCGCAAACCGGAGAATGCCAACGAAATATCCGGTTTGCTGATTATGGGAGTTGCCGGTGGTGCCATTATACTCCCACTAATGGGATTGCTCGCCGATGCTTTTAATCAGTCAGTAGCAATGGCCCTGCTTCTGTTATTGATGGGATACCTTTTGTACTGCTCCGTGATGGTAAAAGAAGAAAACAACGTCCAAAAATAAATTAAAATTGTAATATATTAAATTCTAAGGAAATGAAACGTAGCGAAGTTAATCAGATTATTGAAGGAGCGAAAGCAATTTTAGCTGATCATCGGTTCCACTTGCCCCCCTGGGCCTATTGGTCTCTTTCAGACTGGAAAAAGAACAAGGACTCTGTAGCAGAAGTTGTGGACAATATGCTGGGGTGGGACATAACCGATTTTGGTTCCGGTGATTTTTACAAGAGAGGACTCTTCCTGTTCACATTGCGGAATGGGAAATATAATGTGGATAAGAAACCCTATGCTGAGAAGATAATGATTGTGGAGGAAAATCAGGAAACGCCTATGCATTTCCACTGGGCAAAAATGGAGGATATCATCAATCGTGGTGGAGGCAATCTGGTAATAGAACTTTACAATACGACATCCGATGATTTACTGGATGAAACGACACCGATACGGTTAAAAACCGATGGAGTAGAGAGAGTTGCTGAACCCGGTGGGAAGGTGATTTTACAACCCGGAGAAAGTATTTGTCTCGAGCAGGGTGTCTATCACCGATTTTATGGAGAGCCCGGAAAAGGAAAAGTCCTTGTAGGTGAAGTTAGTACAGTAAACGATGATACTGCCGACAATCGTTTCCACGAAACAATAGGACGATTCCCGCAAATTATTGAGGACGAAGAACCAATCCATCTGTTAGTATCAGATTATGTAAAGTTTATCGGGTAATGAGCAGCAAAACATTCAGAATATCTGGTACAGGGTGCGCTTTGGTGGATTATCTCTACAAACCGGTGAACTTTACGGGTGATATATTTAAACGGTTTCTCTCGGTAAATCCGGGAGATGGTGGATTATCACCCGGCAAACTGGTTTTCAGGGATGAATTTGAAAAATTCACAGGTGAAGATTATTTGAAGGTAAGAGAAGAAATCACCAATGGCAATTCACCGGTAACACTCAATATCGGAGGGCCTTCCATCGTTTCATTGATTCATACGGCACAAATGCTTGCCGGAATGAATGCCGACGTCTATTTCTACGGGAGTAAAGGCATGGATAAGGGGGCAGCTTATATTGATGAGAACTTACAAAGAACGCCGTTGAAAATTGGCAAGTTCAAATTATCGGAAAAATATACACCATTCACCGATGTACTTTCCGATCCCGATTATGATCAGGGGCATGGGGAACGGATTTTTATCAACAACATCGGAGCTGCATGGGATCTCTTTCCCGAAGACCTGGATGATGCCTTCTTTGAGAGCGACATTGTCGTTTTCGGAGGTACCGCTTTGGTACCCAATATCCATCAATCACTGACAGAGTTGCTCAAAAAGTCAAAAGAAAAAAACGCATTGACGATTGTCAATACTGTTTATGACTCCCTGAATGAGAAAAAGAACCCAAATGCAGCATGGCCGTTAGGCTCTTCATCAGAGACATACCGACATACCGATCTATTGATTGCCGATAGGGAAGAGGCGCTCCGATTAAGCGGCAAGGATTCGGTTGACGATGCCTTGTGCTTCTTTCAGAAAAGTGGTGTCGGCGGAATTGTGATTACGCATGGAGCCAATCCTCTCTATTTTGCATATAATAATCCATTGTTTGGCACCTCAAAAGGCAGTATGCCAGTATCCGAAAAGGTGAAGGAGATGATAATCCAGCACCCTGAAAAGGTGGGAGATACTACTGGATGTGGAGACAACTTTGCGGGAGGAGTGATTGCAAGTATTGCACAACAGTTGTTGGAACATCCCTCGCAGCAAATTGATATGCCTAAGGCTATTGCTATGGGAGTAGTCTCTGGAGGATATGCCTGCTTCTATCATGGGGGTACGTTTTATGAAAAAGAGTCAGGAGAAAAAAGGAAAAAAATTGAATCCTTTTACAACGAGTACCTGATTCAAATACAAAAGAATTATCCACAATGAAAATCCAGTCTGATGAATAATAAAAAAATTGTAGTTATTGGTGCCGGGAAAATAGGAAGATCTTTTATCGGCCAGGTATTCAACCGTTCAGGTTATGAAGTGCTTTTTGTGGATATTAACAGGTCCTTGATAGACCAGATGAACCGGGTAAAAGCATACCGGGTAATTATCAAAGATGGCGATAAGGAAGAAACTGTTCGAATAAGCAATATTAAAGGTCTATGTCTGGAAGACGAGGAGCGTATAATTGAAGAATTGAAGCATGTAAGTATTGTCTCTTTATCTGTCGGACAACAGGGCTTACGGACAGCTATCCCAATCATTGCCAAATCTTTACTTGCCAGAAGGAAGGATTATGGTAATATGCCGTTAGATATAATCATTGCTGAGAATATGCGTAATGCTGATTTTTTTATCAGAGAGGAGTTAAGAAAATATCTACCGGAAGATTATCCGTTAGATCAATTGGTAGGGTTGGTTGAGACGAGTATCGGAAAGATGGTTCCAATAATGACTCAAGAAGACATCAAGGAAGATCCGTTACAGGTTTTTGCAGAACCCTACAACTCCTTGATTGTCGCAAAAAAAAGTTTCTTAAACCCCATCCCCGAGGTCCCTTTTCTGGCACCCAAAGAAAACATAAAGGCCTGGGTAGACAGAAAATTGTTTATCCATAATTTAGGGCATGCAACAGCAGCTTATCTGGGATACCAGACTCATCCTGACGCTGTATATATTAGTGAGGTCTTGGATGACGAGAAGCTCCTTCGTGATGTACGGCAAACAATGTTACAGGCAGCCGACATCCTACAAGCTCTCTACCCGGATGAGTTCACCCATCAGCAATTGGAGGAACATATTGACGACCTGCTGCATCGGTTCAGAAATAGAAGCCTGGGGGACACCTTGTTTCGGGTTGGATGCGATTTGTACCGGAAACTGAGTCCCGAAGACAGATTGGTGGCGCCACTACGTGCAGCACTCAATCTAAACAAACCATATCTTCTGATATTAAATGCAATAGAGGCCGGCATCTCTTTCAGGGGAAAAGATCAGAATGGTAACTATTACCCTTCTGATAAGATTTTTTTCGAGGAAGCAAAAAAAGGTAACCGCCATATTCTTGAAAAGGTATGTCAGTTACCTATAGATTTATTATACACAAAAAATGATTAATTATGAAAAAAATAGTATTGCTTATAACGATTTTGGCATTTGCCTCTGTATCATGCCAACAAATAGATAGAAAGGATAAGAAAAAAGATCCGGTTGATTATGTCAACAATCGCATTGGAAATATCAGTATCCTACTGGTGCCTACATTTCCGGTCACACATCTGCCTAATAGCATGTTACGCATGATCCCTGCTCATACCGAGTTTGTTACCGACCGTATGCAAGGACTGCCACTGAATGTACCTTCACATCGCCAGGGAGATCTGCTCTATTTGATGCCCTACTGTGGAGAACTGACCGAGTTGACACCGAACATGAATTATCGTTACGATCATGAACAATCTACCCCCTATCACTATTCAGTCTATCTCGATGACCATGGCATACTGACCCGTTTCGCACCGGCTGCCCGATCAGCAATATTTTCACTGACATATGAAAATGAAGGTCCAAGATACGTTATGTTACGTACGGTAGGTAATGGAGAACTATTTGCAGAGGGAAATACCATGCATGGATATGAGATATACCATGGAACCAAACATTACTTCTATCTTGAATTTGATCAGGAACCTATAGAGACAGGAAATAAAAACAAGGAGAACCTTAAAGCCAGTTATGTACGGTTTGCAGATAATATCAATGAAGTGCGTATTCGCTATGGCATATCCTATATCAGCCACGAACAGGCTCGAAATAACTTGGAAAACGAAATCGCGGAATTCGATATCGATGCTCTTGCAAGTGCAGCGCGTACAAAATGGAACGAGACATTGGGTAAAATAGAAGTAGAAGGAGCAACAGAAGATCAGAAGACTGTTTTTTATACCTCCCTGTACCGGGCTCACGAAAGGATGATCAATATTTCGGAGGATGGCAAATATTACAATGGTTTTGATGGGAAAGTGCACGATGATGGAGGTGTTCCCTTCTGGACAGATGATTGGATCTGGGATAATTACCTGGCCCTACATCCATTACAAATCATTCTTAATCCCAAGGCGGAAGAAGAGAAACTGGCATCCTACATCAGAATGTATGAAAATTCTGAAGAAAAATGGATGCCTA
>ENA-UOOH01001313-UOOH01001313.1-fermentation-metagenome-genome-assembly--contig:-NODE-1313-length-24492-cov-11.656586_pt1 | contig 24492 bp, 24 predicted proteins | sample MGYA00245778_ERZ724025 | MGnify/ENA primary metagenome ERZ724025 (study PRJEB28704, sample SAMN03018313) | fermentation metagenome | biome: anthropogenic terrestrial biome; feature: soil... | reverse complement strand
ATAAAGATTTTTTCAAATCCTAATTTATCTGCTTCAGCTATTCTTTGGTCTATTCTTATTACTGGTCTTAACTCTCCACTAAGTCCTATTTCTGATGCAAAGCAATATTGAGAACTTATTGATATATCTTCTGAAGAAGAAATTATACTTACAACAACAGCCAAATCAATTGCTGGGTCATCAACCCTAATTCCTCCTGCAATATTTAAGAATACATCTTTATTTATTAGTTTAAACCCTCCTCTTTTTTCCAAAACTGCCAAAAGCATTGAAAGACGCCTAAGGTCAAATCCTGTAGATGTTCTTTGTCCTGTTCCATAGTTTGAATTGGCTACTAAGGCTTGAGTTTCAATCAAGATAGGACGTGTGCCTTCCATGGTTGCTGCAATTGCTGTTCCACTTAAGGCTTCATCTCTTTGAGAAAGTAAAATTTCGGAAGGATTGTTTACCTCTCTTAGCCCTGTAGATTGCATTTCATATATTCCTAACTCGCTTGTTGAACCAAAACGATTCTTAACGGAGCGAAGCATACGATAACCATAGTTTCTATCTCCCTCAAACTGAAGTACTGTATCAACAATATGCTCCAATATTTTTGGTCCTGCAATTGAGCCATCTTTTGTAATATGACCTACCAAAAATACTGCTGTAGATGTTGTTTTAGCATATCTTTGTAACTCACCTGCACATTCTCTAATTTGAGAAATGCTTCCTGCTGAGGATTCAATATTTTGAGTAGTTATAGTTTGAATGGAATCGACAATTATTATATCTGGTTGCAAATCTTCGCAATGATCAAATATTGCTTCAATATTGGTTTCGGTAAGTATGTAGCAATTATTGTTATTACCCTCAACCCTATCTGCTCTAAGCTTGATTTGTTGAAGGCTCTCTTCTCCACTTACATATAGTATTTTCTTTTCCTTGCAGTTAAGTGCAACTTGAAGCAAGAGTGTGCTTTTCCCAATCCCTGGCTCTCCTCCTACCAAAACTACAGAGCCAATAACTAATCCGCCTCCCAATACTCTATCTAGTTCAGTATTGAAGGTATTTATTCTTTTTTCTTGTGAAAAACTTATTTCGGAAATAACCTGTGGTTTGGAAGAAGATTTTTGTTTCTTTTTATTGTACTTACTTTCGCCTTCTCTTTCAATTACTTCTTCCTGATAGGAATTCCAAGCACCACATTGGGGGCATTTACCTATCCAACTTGAAGACTGAGCTCCACATTCTTTGCAAAAAAAGGCTGTCTTGACTTTCATCTATTTATTAACTTGGTCTTGCATCAACCTTATATTTCATCTCTCTTTGATAAGAGAACTTCTTCTTATCCTTAAGGTATTTCTTGTGGTAAGGTCCATAAGGCATATCCATAAAGACAGACCTTTGCATTTGAAAGCATGTTCCAAAAAGAGGAATTGTTCTTGGCTCCATTTCGTAAGTATCTTTCGATTTATCTACCTTGTATGGAGGAATTGGACTATCGTAGTTGAAATCAGCTTTTCTATTAAAAAGAGTATCGGAAGTTGTGGTAGAAATTAAATTATATTCAGCAACTGAGTTGATGTTTGTTGACCACCATGGTTTGTTTAGGCTATAAATAGTAACAAACATAACTGCATCTGCACCATATTCCATCTTATATTTTTTCAAATCATTGGGTTTTAAGTATTGAGAAGAAAACATTGTGTCCTCTTTGTGAAGATTCATGGTTAGCATTGTTGGTAAAACATAATATCCCTTAAGGCTAAGTTCTCTTGAAATATTAATAATATACATTTCAGAAGCAGCCATATTCTTAGACCTATTCCAAGGATATAAAAGGAGAATTGTTTTGGGTTGTTGTGAATACATATGTGGATAAGAGAGTATTCTGTCCTGCCTTTTAGGGAAATATTTATACCAATTCTTCTTTACAAAGCCAAGAGTATCGCCTGCTGCAATTTTATCTTGACGCTCTCTTTCTTTCTTAAGTTTCTTTATTTCTTTTTTGCTTAAACGAGTAATGTTTGTGTCGATAACTTCTTCTTTACTCTCTCCAGTAATGCTTGCAATCACATCCTCTGTTGCATCCTCTTCATTTGGCATATTCTTATCGATTACATCTTTGGCTAAGTTGCAACTAACAAAAAGATAGATAATTGTAATTATTAAAAATAACTTTCTCATAGTCCAAGTTTTTTTACAATTGAATCAACATAGGTTTGAGATTCTGGATAATAGACAGTTTCTTTAATTAGATATTCCTTAGCTTCTTTAGTCTTTCCTTGCTGGAAAAGCAAAAGGGCATATTCAACACAAGCTCCAGGAGGAGGAAGTTTTCTCTTGCCTTTTGGAGAGTCAACTATTTTGGCATACTGACGAGAGAATCTTTTAATTTCTCTTTCATTAAAATCTCTTGTACCATAAGCATACAAAAGATTATCATAATCATAATACTTATATAAAGCATTTGAACATGAGCCAAATAATAAAGCACCAAAGATTAGAATTAGAAGTTTTTTCATTTGAAACACTCTATTAAATAATTGTCAAAGATAATAAAATATTTTGAAGTAAAAGTAAATTTTATTGATTTTTGGTAAACATCTTTGTTGCTCTTTTGAAAATACCACTCATATAAGCAATTGAAATACCATAGTTTGAGACAGGTATCTTAGCCTCAATAATAGGTAATAATCTGCTATGCAGTTGTTTTTCCGTAGCAACACATCCTCCACATTGAATTACCATTGCATAATCTTCAATAGGTCTTGGAAAAGGAGAAAGACCAGCAACAACATCAAATTCTAATTCTTTTTTAGAATAGTTTCTTATCATCTGTGGCAGCTTAACTCTTCCAATATCTTCACAAGTAGGCTGATGAGAGCAAGACTCCAACATAAGTATTCTATCTCCATTCTTAAGTTTATCCAACTTTGGTGTTCCTTTAACATATTTATTAAAAGCACCCTTAAGTCTTGCAAGCACAATTGAGAAACTTGTTAGAGCAATTTTTTCATCAACAATATTATTAACATAATCAAAGACCTGACTGTCAGTTACAACCAAATCAGGATTAGGATAAACATTCTTTAACGCATATTCAAGCTCTGTTTCCTTAACAACAATTGTAATTGCTTCATTATCCAAAACATCTCTGATCAGCTGTACTTGTGGCAAAATAAGTCTTCCTTCTGGTGCAGAGGAATCAATTGGAGCAACAAGCAAAACAACAGAATTTTTCTTTATTAGTCCTGTTAGAATTCCTTTTTTCTGATAAGAAGTTGGAGGAAGAGTTTTTACTATCTGCTTTGTCAAATCAACAACAGATTTATTATTGTCTTGCGAAAACTCAACAATGTTTTGATTATATTTCTTCTCAATAGTTATCTTTAAATCCTTTCTTATTGGATTTAAATCACTTTTAGTAAATACCAAAACATAAGGAAGTTTAAGCTTTTGGCAGTTTTTGATTAGTTTTGCCTCCTCTTTGCCAAAATCATTATTAAGAGCAATAATTGCTAAATCAATTTGAGAAAAGACCTCATTTGTCTTTTCAACTCTTTTCTTACCCAATTCCGAATCATCATCAATTCCAGCGGTATCGATCAAAACAACAGCCCCTATTCCCTTTATCTCCATAGTCTTTTTGACAGCATCGGTTGTTGTTCCAGCCAATGAGCTAACAATTGATATTTCTTGACCCACAAGCTTATTAATCAAAGTACTTTTCCCAACATTACATCTCCCAAATACCCCAATATGCGGCTTGTTCTCCCTTGCTTTGTTCATAGTAAAATATTTTTTGCAAACTTACGCATTAATTTTTTATTATTATATTTGCAGGCTAAAATATAATAAATATAACCATGCCAAAAATAAATATGAATTTCTCAAACGAGAATCCACCAATTACAAGTTCAAGATTTTGGATAAAGGTCTTGATTATGACTGCTGCCATCTTTATTACCTGCTATTTGTTTTCCATTGCTCAAATAAATTCAATTAGAGACGCCCTCTTTGCAGCAGTAATAATTAGTCTTTTAAATGCTTTCATAAAACCAATCTTAGTGTTTATATCCATACCGCTTATGGTCTTTACATTCGGACTTTTCAATTTAGTAATAAACGCCTTAATTATTCTTTTCACAAGCTCAATCCTCAAAGGATTTGAAGTAAATGGTTTCTGGGACGCAGTTCTTTTTAGTATCATAATAACTTTTTTGAGTTATCTTATTGATATTCCCATTAAAATTCAAATGGCAAAGAAGAAAGCAAAGGAGCAATATGAAAAAAACAATCACAAAGATTACGATGATACCGAATATACCGACTACGAAGATTTATCATCAAAAGACAATTAATTAGAATATGAAGACAATAAATCAGATTCAAGAGTTGAAAAAATATCTTCAAGAGTTAATTTCACAAGGCAAAACCATTGGCTTAGTGCCAACAATGGGAGCATTGCACAAAGGACATATATCCTTAGTGAAAAAAGCAAGAGAAGAAAATGATATTGTTGTTTGCTCGGTGTTTGTAAATCCTGTTCAATTTAACAACAAGGAAGACTTGGAGAAATACCCCCGCAATCTTGATAAGGACTCCCTTCTCTTAGAAGAAAATGGTTGCGACATAATGTTTTCTCCACTTGCAGAAGAAGTTTATAAAGAAGAACCAACAGAACATTTTTCTTTTGGAGCTTTGGAAGAGGTTATGGAAGGCAAGCAAAGACCAGGACATTTCAATGGAGTTGCAATAATTGTAAGTCGTTTGTTTGATTGGGTTAGCCCAAACAGAGCCTATTTCGGAGAAAAGGACTTTCAGCAGTTAGCAATCATAAAGGATATGGTTAAACAACTCAACTCTCCTGTTCAAATAGTTCCATGCCCAATTGTAAGAGAAGAGGACGGACTTGCAATGAGTTCAAGAAATGCTCGTTTAAGTCAAAGTGCAAGAGAGATAGCCCCAAAGATTAATTCCATTCTAAGAAAAAGTGCCGCAATGAAAGATAATTTGTCTTTCTCTCAAATCAAAACCTTTGTTATAAATGAATTTAAACTATACAAAGACTTTGACTTGGAATATTTTGAAATTGTTGACGACAAAACCCTTCAACCTATAAGCAAAAAAGGAGATAATGGAGTAGTTGGTTGCCTTGCAGTTTGGTTAGACGGAGTAAGGCTAATAGACGTTCAAAGATATTACTAGACCCTTCATCTCCCCTATTCTCTTTAAAACTAAAACAAAAACTAACAACAAGAAGAGAAACTAAAACAAAAGCTTAATTATTTAGCTTGACATTAAAGTTTTACTGTTAAGAAAAGCTTTAGAGTCTTGATTTTTTGATTCTTTTGTATCAAGACAAAAGAATATAAAGGAGTTAAAACTTGATTCTAAAAAATTAGAATTTGATTCTAAAATAACCAAACAAGGTTTAAGCAAAATTAAACGGGACTTATTTCAATTTATCTCAGAGAAAAATAAAATTATCTTGGGGAAAAATATTTTTTTGTAGGAGAAAAATAAAATTCGTTCTTCTCAATTATTTTACCGAACTTTGCAAACTGAAATTTAGTTATTTCTAAAAGATAAAAAGCATAATTATTAATCTTAATAAAGAAAGATAATCACTATGAAACAATTGATTGAATGTGTTCCAAATATTAGTGAGGGACGTAATGAAAATATCATCAAACAAGTTGTTGATGAAATAGAAAAGGTTGAAGGCGTTAAATTATTAGACGTTGATCCAGGTGCAACCACCAACCGTACTGTAATTACTTTTGTTGGGGAACCAAAACAAGTTTGCGAAGCAGCTTTTAGAGTAATTAAAAAAGCAAGTGAACTTATTGATATGCGTTCTCATCATGGAGACCATCCTCGTTTTGGAGCTACTGATGTTTGTCCTTTAATCCCAGTTGCAAACATAACAATGGAAGAAGTTGTTAAGTATGCAAGAGAATTAGGAGAAAGAGTGGGAAAAGAACTAAATATCCCAATATATTGCTACGAAAACGCTTGTTTTGAAGAAAAAAGAAGAAACCTTGCCTCTTGTCGTCAGGGAGAATATGAAGGATTGAAGGAAAGAATGGAGACCGATGAATGGAAACCTTGCTTTGGACCAGACAAATGGAGCGAGAAGGTTGCTCAATCAGGTGCAACTGCAATTTCTGCAAGAGATTTCCTAATAGCCGTAAACTATAATCTAAACACAACCTCTGTCCGTAGAGCAAATGCAATTGCTTTTGACGTAAGAGAAAAGGGTCGTCCTGCAAGAGAAGGCGGAAAACCAAATGGCAAACCACTTAAAGACGAGAAGGGAAACCCTATCACCATTCCTGGTTCACTTCCTGGCACAAAAGCTATCGGTTGGTTTATTGAAGAATATGGCATTGCTCAAGTTTCAATGAATATTACCAATATAGCTAAGACCCCTCTTCATGTTTGTTTTGATGAGGTGAGCAAAAAGGCTGCCGAAAGAGGAATTAGAGTTACGGGGGTTGAAATTGTGGGATTGGTTCCAAAGAAGACATTAATTGAAGCAGGACAATATTATCTTGCAAAACAACAACGTTCATTGGGGGTTGATGATAAGGAATTAATAAAGATTGCCATTAAGTCAATGGGCTTAGATGACTTAAAACCATTTATCCCTGAAGAAAAAATCATTGAATACATGATCGAGGACAAGAGCAAGAAGAAATTAGTAGATATGACCTGCATAGGTTTTGCTAATGAAACTGCTTCTGAAAGTCCAGCACCAGGAGGTGGTTCTATCTCTGCTTATATAGGAGCCTTGGGCGCAGCACTTGCAACAATGGTAGCTAACCTTTCTTCTCATAAGGCTGGTTGGGACGAGAGATGGGAAGAATTTTCTATTATAGCTCAAAAAGGTCAAGCTTTAAAAGATGAACTTCTTTATCTTGTTGACGAAGACACCAATAGCTTTAATCTAATTATGGAAGCATTTGGATTGCCAAAGAAAACCGATTCCGAAAAAGCAGAGAGAACAAAAGCAATTCAAAACGCAACAAAATACGCAATAGAGATACCTTACAGAACACTTTGCAAATCATTTGAAGTGTTTGAAATATGTAAGGCAATGGTAGAAACAGGAAACCCTAATTCAGTTACCGATGCCGCAGTTGGAATACTTTGTGCAAGAGCAGCCTGCTATGGAGCCTTTATGAATATGAAGATTAATGCATCTTCTTTGGATGACAAAGAATTTGTAAATGACATAATTGCAAAGGGACAAGCCTTGGTTGATAAGGCTGACGCCATTGAAAAAGAATATACAGCTAAGGTTTTAAAACAAATAAGCGAATAAGTTGTACAGAGAATTTTTATTAGTAGCCTTAGGAGGAGCAGTGGGTTCTGTTTCAAGATTTGGAATAGGAGAATTGTTATCAAACAAAACAAGCACTTCTTTTCCTTGGGCTACTTTATTTATAAATCTTTTGGGATGTTTTCTTATTGGACTAATCTTAGGACTCTCCCAAAAATATGAATTTGCCTCACACTACTCCATTCGCTCATTCTTTATAGTTGGACTCTGTGGAGGCTTTACCACCTTTTCAACCTTCTCATTTGAAACCTTACGCCTATTCCAAAACTCCCAAAATCTTCAAGCAATAGGCTATATTTTCGCAAGCATTATTATTGGAATAGCTCTAACTATGCTTGGATATAATCTTTTGGTTAAAAGTTAATAAACCAAACTTTTTCATTAAGGAAAGTTAGGCTTTTTAGTTTTATAATGTTTATAACAGGAAATTATAAAGTCATAAAATGTAAAAGTAGATATGGTATTAAATGATTGAAACACACTTATCCCATACGTAATCATATAGGATAAAAAAATAAAAAATTGAATACAGTAATAAAATTAAAATAATAATACTCTTTTTGATTAATGACTTATAGATAAAGAAAAGATAGCCTAAAAAACTACCTGTTATTAAATTAACTAACCCTATAATCATTATCATTTGCCAAGGTAAGTGGGTAAGAGCATAAGGCAAAAGGAAGAATAAACTTCCTAACATAATAGATATTAGCACTAATACCTTATTTAGTTTTTTATTATATAATTTCAAGAAAACTATTGTTATAAAAAAGAAAATATATAAACCTATCAAGTCTTGAATCTTACGTCCTAACATAGAATTAGTATAACTATATGTTACTATTAAAGATAATAAAAAAGAAACAAAAACAATTAATAAGTATTTTAATTTTTGTGTTTTCATATTTTAATAATTTAAGATTAAACAAAATTACCTACGCATAGTCCATTACAAGGCTGTCTCCAAAACCAACCACATCCTTGAACAGAACCTTCACAAGAATACTTATCTTTACAAGAAACTCCTCCTGTTTCTCCAAAAGGATCACAAAAATCCTGAACAGTATTACACATACAACTACTTTCTCCAAGTCCTCCATCGTCTATAATTACATCACCTAATCCACCACCACCAGGTCTGCAAACAAGTAACATATCATCAGAGAAAAAATCACATGATGCAGCAACATAATAAGCTATAGCTTTATTCCAAGATAACTCATTGATACCAAAATGATACCAATTTGACATAAATACATCGAATTGCGTGAGAAGGGTTTCATTGTCAAAATATTCATCATAAAAAAAGCGAGGTCTATCTTTTATATAATCATATAAAAGATTAATATGTTTTTTTTCTAATTCATTCCATTCCAAACTCAATAACTCATCTCTTTTTTGTAGCCAAAACATATACATTCTTTCTGGAGAAAAAGTTAAATAAACAGGATTTTTTAAAGAATCAGGAAGTTTTAACCATTCATCTCTTGTCATAGAACTATAATAAGTAAGATTCTTTTTTATATGTTCGTTTGTTGACTTATCACAACTATAGATTATTTCATCATTACTACAGCTAATAAAAATAAACGAAATTACTAATAATACAACTGAAATAATATTTTTTTCATTATGTTTTGAATTTTAATTTATTTCCTCTTTTTATTTTCACTTTTCTGCATATCAATAACAATTACAAGAGGGATAACGCAAGTTAAATTGTTTTAATATTAGGTAATCATCTTGCAGAGTTAACTTATTGATGATTACCAAAAATAATAAAATCATTTTTACATAAGAAAAATATGTATTCAGAAGGATACTTTGATATTGATGGGTTCTTATAAAAAATATAAAGATTGTATTTTATTTGTATTTTATCTTGTATGTTTTTATATCCACCCATTTATAATGAAATTTATGGGGCAAAGATAACTTACATTTTTGAATTAACAAAATATTATTAGAAATATTTTTTAATAACTCCCATAATAAGTAAAGGAAAAACCTATAAATTCATTATTATTTAAAATATACATACTCCATGTCATAAATTTTTCGTTATTTTGTACTTTCTTTTAGTAGCCCAAGTACTACTAAATTTAGTATGAACCAAAATTAGTTTGATGTTAAATTCAAAAACACTGCATGAGGTTTTAGAATATAGTGTAAAGACCTTTGCAAACAATCCTTTAATGGCTTTCGTTGGTGAAGAGCCAATTACGTTTTCAGAATTCTCTCAGAAAGTTCTCCAAGTTCAAGATATATTAGTTCAAAGAGGTATAGGATACCAAGACAAGGTAGTTATTCTTAGTCAAAACTCTCCTTCTTGGGCAATTACCTATTTTGCTATTGTTGACATGGGAGCTGTTGTTGTGCCTTTACTTCCTGATTTTACTAAGGAAGAGATAACCAACTGCATTAATCATTCTGATTCCAAGATGATTTTTGTTTCCGAAAGATTAAGCGAAAAGATAGAAATACAAGATTATCAATATATTGAAACTATAATTAATCTTGATAATTTTGAGATTAGTTATGATAAACAAATCCAAACAAAAGGTAATAAATCAATACCTCAATCCGAAGACCTTGCAGAAATCATTTACACCTCTGGAACCTCAGGTTTTAGTAAGGGAGTAATGCTTACTCATGGAAATCTTACATCACAATTAGTTCAAATTCATCATATTTGGGCAATCAAAGAGGATGATGTTTACCTATCTGTTTTGCCTTTGTCCCATACTTTCGAAAACTCTCTTGGACTCTTGACTGCAGTTATGAAAGGAGCCTCAATATACTTCCACAACAAACTACCTGTATCCTCAACATTTATGGAAAGCGTCAGGATAGTGCGTCCAACAACCATTCTAACCGTTCCATTATTTATTGAAAAAGCATATAGAAACGTCATAAAACCCGAATTAGAGAAAACAACCCTTAGGAGAATCCTTCTAACAAGTTCTCTTTTCCGGAGAATTATGTATCGCAAGGCTGCAAAGAAACTCTACGATGCCTTTGGAGGAAGACTTTCTTTCTTTGGAATTGGAGGAGCAAAACTTGATGGCGAAACAGAACTCTTTTTACGTTTAGGAAAGCATTTCCCTTATGCAATTGGCTATGGACTAACCGAAACAGCACCTTTAATTATTGGAGCAAACCCTCATCAAGTTTCTTGGCAAACAACTGGCTTCCCAGTTAAAGATGTTCAAGTAAAGTTGGTTGATATTAATCCAGAAACCAATGAAGGAGAACTTTGGGTTAAAGCACCTAACGTTATGAAAGGATATTACAAAAACCCAGAACTAACACAAACCGTTCTAACAGAAGATGGTTGGTTTAAGACTGGAGACTTGGTAACAGAAAAGAAAGGACGTTACGAAATTAAGGGAAGAATTAAAAATGTTATTGTTGGAGCAACAGGAGAAAACATATATCCAGAAGAGATTGAAATGGTTTTAAATCAACATAAATTAGTTTTGGAAAGTGTTGTTATTGAAAGAAAAGGAAAGCTTGTTGCAATGGTTCAATTTAATCCAGAAGAATTGGAGAAAAGACTTGCCATATACAAGGAAGACGCAGCAAAAGCATTAGATTATATCAAGAAAGACCTTCTTAAAGCAGCAAATGAAAGACTAAATCGCTTTTCAAAGCTATCCCTAATTATTGAAACCAAAGCAGAGTTTGAAAAAACCGCAACCCTAAAGATTAAAAGATACCTTTATAAATAAGACTTTAGATTAAATAATACCATAATCTAAATCCAAATAAAACAAAAACGAAGAAGCCTTAATTAGCTTCTTCGTTTTTTTGTTTTATGTAAATTATAATCAAGCAAAAACCTTATAAAAGCGAAAATAAAAGAGAGTTAATTTAATTACACTCATTCCTTATGTTGAATTAGAAAAACAATAAACTTATTCTCCGCAAAAAGAGAATAATTTATAAAGATTAATTAGCCTTTACTTCTTCTCTTCTTTTGTGTAGGCTTCAACTATTTTGGTTACAAGGGGATGACGGATAATATCATATTCTTTTAGATAGATAAAGTCTATACCCTCTACCTTCTTTAGGAATTTCTCCACATCTTTTAGTCCTGAAGGCTGGTTGCGAGGAAGGTCAATTTGTGTTGGGTCGGCTGTAATTATGAATTTAGCATTACGTCCCATACGTGTAAGAAACATTTTTATCTGCGAATAGGTTGCATTCTGTGCTTCATCTAATATTACAAAGGCATTATCGAGGGTTCTTCCTCTCATAAAGGCAAGGGGAGCTATCTCAATTGTTCTGTCTTCAAGATATTGGTCAAGCTTTTGTTGAACAAGCATATCCCTTAAGGCATCATAGAGTGGTTGAAGGTATGGGTCAAGCTTGTCTTTTAGGTCGCCTGGAAGAAAACCAAGGTTCTCCCCTGCTTCAACTGCTGGACGTGTTAGGATTATTCTTCTTACCTGCTTTGCTTTAAGGGCTTTTACTGCAAGGGCAACAGCAGTATAAGTTTTCCCAGAACCAGCAGGTCCTAAGGCAAAGAGCATATCATTATCCTTTATGGATTTAACCATTTGCTTTTGATTGGGAGTTTGTGCCTTAATGATTAAGCCATTGCGACCATAAACCAAAACATCGCCACAATCAGCTATTTCATTCGTTTCTTCCAAAGGAGTATTTACCACTCTCATTATAAGCTTTTCATTCATCTTCCCTTCTTTGCGGTAAAGTTTTAAAAGTTCATTAAACACTCCTCCAAATTCCTGAACATTCCTTTCTTTACCAATAATTTTCAACTTATCCCCTCTTTGAATTAATTCAACATTTGGATAAAGTATGGAAAGAAAATTTAGATTCTTTTCATTTACTCCAAAGAAATCAACAAGCGATATATCGCTAAGCTCTAAGACCTTTTCTGTCATTTAATTTATGTATATTATTTTTTAATGATTTTGAATTCTGTTCTGCGGTTTTTGGCTCTTCCTTCTTCGCTTGCGTTTTCGGCAATTGGCTTAGTTTGTCCGTATCCTATTGCGGTAAGTCGATAGGATGCAATTCGTTTGGACTCCAAGTAGGCTTTAACGCTTTGAGCTCTTTTGGTTGAAAGTTCAAGATTATAGGTGGCTGGCCCAACATTATCGGTGTGTCCTGAAATCTCAATACTTATATTCTCATTCTTTGATAGTAGTTCTACCAATGTATTTAGTTCGGAAATTGAACTTGATTCTAATTCTGCAGAATTGGTTTTGAAGAAAATATTATTAAGAACCACACTCTCTCCTTCTTGAATTGGCGTTAGGAAAATATCTTTTTGATAGGAGTTGGTTTTGTTAGTATCGGCTAATTGGAAGTTTTCGGAATAGAAAAGATAACCATCAGCCCATGCACTTAGTGCATAATCTACCCCAAGAGGCAAGACAACCAAATACTCCCCTGTTTGTGGATCGGAAACAGATGAAGCTGTAAGCTGGCTTGTGTTTAGGTTCTTTACTTCAAATCTAACCTCCAAAGGCTTATTAGTTTGTTTGTCAAAGGTCTTTCCTTTCATATATACAACCGGAGTTGGCTGTGCTGATTGGTGAAGATCAAACTCATAGAGGTCCTTTCCTCCAAACCCTCCTTTTAGTTCTGCTGAAAAAATTGCTTTCTTCCCGCTTGGAGAAACTATAAAACTTGTTTCATCGGAAGAGGTATTTACTGGATAGCCAATGTTTTGTGGTGGAGTAAAGCGTCCATTTACTATATTTGCATAGAAAATATCCATTCCTCCCATTCCAGCATGATAATCAGAAGAAAAATAAAGCGTTGTGTTGCTTGGATGAATAAAAGGATACATCTCATTTCCAGGTGTGTTGATTGTGGAATCTAAATTAATTGGCTTCCTCCACCTACCATTATCTTGCTTGTAGGTGTACCAAATATCGTTTTGCCCCTTACCTCCATATCTGTTGGAAACAAAGAAAAGAGTCCTTCCGTCTGAGGCAATTGTTGGCTGAGAGTCCCATCCGGAAGAATTAACCACTCCTCCCATATTCTTTGGCTCAGTCCATCGCCTTCCAATTCTTTCAGAATAGTATAAATCACAGCTTCCAAACCCATCTCTTGCATTGCATCGAGTGAAATAGGCTGTTCGTCCGTCTGGGGAAATACTCAAAGCTCCTTCATTCTCAAGAGAATTGAACGGAGTTGGCATTTTCTTTGCCTTCTCCCATTTCCCTTCTACCTTGTTTGTTTCAAAGAAATCTTCCACCATTTGAATTCTAAGTCCAAAATCAATTGTATCTGGAATAAGACTTGTAAAGATAAATGTTTGCTCATCAGCAGTTAAGGTTGGAAGATATTGGTCATGCTCGTCATTAATATTTCTTCCCATGTTTTCAGGCTTGAACTCAACAGGATGCTTTAAGGCATATTGCATATAAACTAATTGCTTTAATTTCCTTTGTGTAAGTTCTATCTTCTTATTGTCCTTAGGAGATTTATATTTTGAAAGAGCATAGTTTAGATGATTCTCCGCTTTTTCTGTGTCGTATTCAAAGAGATAGAACTCTCCCAAACGTGTGTGGGCATTAATATCGTAATCTGGGCTTATTTCAACAAGTTTCTTATAGTAGGGAAAGGCTAAAAGCTTGGTGGAATCCATGTCTTGACTTTGATTATAGTAAATCTCAGCCATACAGAGCAAAGCATCAGGATAGTTAGGGTCAATGGAAAGGGCTTTGTTAAGATATTCTATTGCCTTATCGTCCTTGCTTTTATTTAAGAAGTCTAACGCTTTCTTAAATTCCTTTTCAGCCTTTGGATTGGTTTGAGAGAAAATAGGTTGAAAGGAGAAAAGTATAAGAAGAAATAAAAGTAAATACTTTAGATTTTTAGGAACTAAGGTATTTGCATGTATTTGTGGCTTTGAAGGGAAATTCTCCATTTAGGATTTAATTTAATGTATTCAACAATTAGGTGCATCATCTTATCACTAACGCTCCATTCTGGCTGTAAGTATAATAGACAATGATTTATATCTACTTTCAAAGCATATTCTTCTGCAAAAGCAAAATCAGCCTTATCGCAGATTATCATCTTTAACTCATTGGCACACTTTAAGTTCTCTTCAATTGGTGGTAGATTTCTTTTTGCAGATATACAGACCCAATCCCATTCTCCACTCATTTTGGAAGAGCCAGAGGTTTCGAGAATTGTTTCAATTCCGTTTTCTTTTAATCCTTTGCAAAGCGGAGTAAGATTATATAGCAAGGGTTCTCCTCCTGTAATAATTACGCTCTTTGCTGGAAAAGAAGAGGCTCTTTCAATAATCTCTTCAATGGGTGTTGGTGCTAAAACAGAAGCATCCCAAGCCTCCTTAACATCACAAAAATAACATCCAACATCACATCCTCCAATACGAACGAAATAGGCTGCCCTTCCTGTGTTAAAACCCTCTCCTTGCAAAGAATAGAACTCTTCCATAACCGGAAGCAATTCCCCTCTTTCAATTCTTTTGTCGTTTGTCAAAATAAAAATATATTAATCCTCTGGATAGATTTCGTGTTTGTAGGCCTTGAGTGTGTTTTGCAATAAAGAAACAACGGTTAGCATACCCACTCCTCCTGGAACAGGGGTAATGTGAGAACATTTTGGAGCTACCTCATCGTATTTCACATCTCCAACAATCCTATAACCTTTTTCCTTAGTCTTATCCTCTACCCTATGAATACCAACGTCAATAACAACTGCTCCTTGCTTTACCATATCTTCGGTAATGAACTCTGGCTTACCAATAGCAACAATTAGAATATCGGCACTCAAACATACTTCTTTAAGATTTTTTGTCTTACTATGGCAAATGGTTACTGTACAATTGGCTGAAGAATTGTTTCTTGACATCAAAACAGACATTGGAGTCCCAACAATATTGCTCCTTCCCACAACAACACAATGCTTTCCAACAGTATCAATCTTTGCTCTTTCAAGCATGGTCATAACCCCAAACGGCGTTGCAGGAACAAAACAAGGCATATTATACATTAGTCTTCCTCCATTCATTGGATGAAAACCATCAACATCTTTCTTTGGATTTATTCTCTCAATAACCTTTTGTTCATCAATATGTTTTGGCAAAGGAAGTTGAACAATAAAACCATCTGTTTCATTGTCATTATTAAGAAAATCAACAGTATTTAATAGTTCTTCTTCGGTCAAAGTATCTGGAAAACGATAAACAGAAGACATGAAACCTACTTCCTTACTTTGTTTTTCCTTGCTTGCAACATAAGATTGACTTGCCCCATCTTCTCCAACAATTACAGCAACCAAATGAGGAGGACGTTTGCCTGCATCCAAAAGAACCTTTACCTCTTCTGATAATTCTTTCTTAACCTCACTTGCTATTTGTCGTCCATCAATAATTATTGGTGCTTTCTTATTTTCCATTTCTTATCTTCTTAAATTTTTTAATGCATTCATTTTATTTCCTCCACTAACCACCTTCATCATTTTTCTCGTTTCCTCAAATTGTTTTAGCAAACGATTAACCTCCTCAATTGATTTCCCACTTCCTCTTGCAATTCTCTTTCTCCTACTACCATCAATCTTTGAAGGATTTTCCCTCTCGAAAGGTGTCATTGAGCCAATAATTGCTTCAATACCCTTGAAGGCATCGTTGTCAATATCAACATTCTTCATCATCTTTCCAACACCTGGAATCATACCCATAAGGTCTTTAACATTACCCATTTTCTTAATCTGACTAATCTGAGAAAGAAAATCATTGAAGTTAAAATCATTTGTCCTTAATTTTTTGGAAATCTTCCTTGCTTCAGCCTCATCATATTGCTCTTGAGCTTTTTCAACCAAAGAAACAATATCTCCCATTCCCAAAATTCGTGATGCCATTCTATCAGGGTGGAAAACATCCAAAGCCTCCATCTTCTCCCCTATCCCAACAAACTTAATTGGCTTACTGACAACGTGGCGAATAGTTAGAGCAGCACCACCTCGAGTATCTCCATCAAGTTTTGTAAGCACAACACCCTCAAAATCTAATCTATCATTAAAAGCCTTGGCAGTATTTACAGCATCCTGACCTGTCATAGAGTCAACCACAAACAAAGTCTCTTGAGGATTAACAGCCTTCTTGATATTGGAAATCTCATTCATCATCTCCTCATCAACAGCCAAACGACCGGCAGTATCCACAATCACAACATTAATCCCCTTGTCCTTAGCAGTCTTTACAGCATTTTTAGCAATCTGAACAGGGTCTTTAATCTCCTCAGTATAAACCTCAACCCCTATCTGCTCCCCAAGAACCTGCAACTGATTGATAGCAGCTGGACGATATACGTCTCCAGCCGTTAGAAGGACGGACTTACCTTTCTTTGTTTTCAAGTAGTTTGCAAGCTTAGCAGAGAAAGTTGTCTTACCACTACCTTGCAATCCAGCAATAAGAATAATGGCAGGCGAGCCTTTGATATTAATCTCTTGAGCCTCCTTGCCCATAAGTTCGGTAAGCTCGTCATTAACAATCTTGATCATCAATTGACTTGGCTCAATGGCAGTAAGAACATTTCTTCCCAAAGCCTTTTGCTTAACCGTATCGCAAAACTCCTTAGCAATAGCATAGCTAACATCGGCGTCAATCAAAGCCTTTCTTACCTCTTTCAATGTTTCTGCAACATTAATTTCGGTAATCTTACCATGACCTTTCAGTATCTTAAACGATTTCTCTAATCTTTCACTTAAACTCTCAAACATAGAATGAATTAAAATTATGAATTTATATTATTAGCTTGCAAAAATAATTCTTTTTCTCCTAACAAAGAAATATAATCTTTTCCCATAACAAAATTAATTAGGGAAATGAAGGGGAAGACATCATTTTTAATAAAAGTTGTATCCAAAAAGGAGTCAGTTTACAGAAAAAAAACAGGAATGACTTTTTGGTTGACAATAAGTAAAATACTACCTATAAATCAAATACTTTTCTCTTATTTCCTTAAACTCTTCCAAATCTTTTTTCCAAGTCTTTTTTATGTCTTTTAAATGGAGGTTTTGTTTTATTTGGGCTTTTAAGTCCTTTGTTCCTGCAAGTTTATCAAAGAATGGTTGAAAGAAATTATCTTTATTGGGGAAGGCGTCATACATCTCTTTTAAATAGCTTAGGTTTATACCTTCGTGATGTTCTAACTTAAGCTTTAATCCTTTACATTGCTGATTTTTATATGGAGGATTATCACTTACACCCTTTATTACTGTTGGAGTAAAGCTAATAATTTCTTTAGGTTGATATCTAATAGGTTGATAGTTTGGGAAACCTATAATTTCAAACGGTGTTTCTGTCCCTCTTCCAACGCTTATGGGTGTTCCTTCAAACCAACATAATGATGGATAAAGGGCAATTGCATTATCTGTTTTTAGGTTTGGACTTGGATAAATGGGTAAAGAATAAGGAGTATGGTGAGTATAGTTTTCTAAAGGAATAATTATTAGTTTGCAGATTAATTTACCCACTTCTCCAATCACTCTTTTCGAGGAAGTTCCCAACCATCCTTCTCCATTAATCATACTTGCATACTCCCCTATTGTCATTCCATAAACAATTGGTACTGGATGCATTCCAACAAAGGAAACAAGTGATGTATCTTTTAAAACAGGTCCATCAATATAGAAAGCATTTGGATTTGGTCTATCAAGAACAATTAAAGGAATGTTATTTTCAGCACAAGCTTCCATAACATAGTGAAGAGTTGAGATATAAGTATAAAATCTTGTTCCTACATCCTGCAAATCAAAAACAATAATATCATTTTGCTGAAATTCTTCTTTCTTAGGCTTTTTATTATTGCCATAAAGAGATATTATAGGAAGATTTGTTTTCTCATCTATTGAAGAATTAATCTTTGCTCCAGCCTCTGCTTCTCCTCTAAAACCATGTTCAGGACAATAAATTGCTCTTAAATCCACTCCCAAACTAATTAAAGAATCAACCAAATGAGTATTTCCAATTACAGAAGTTTGATTAGCTACAATTCCAACCTTCTTCCCTTCAAAACAATGCAAATATTCCTCAATCCTTTCAGCTCCTGTTTGAATTTTTTGAGCAAAAGAGACATTAAAGCTAAACAAGAAAAGGGTAATCGAAATTAAACTATATATCTTTTTCATAATATTTCTATAATAATTATTGCAAAGATAATTAAAGTAATTGATAAATGATTTGTGTTATTTTTTTCTAAAAGTGTATTCTCCAGAAGGGCAAGTTTCACATTGTGGTAAGGCTCCAGCAAAAACTAACTTCATCGAATTTTCAGACTGTTTATAAATGATAAACTCTAAAGAAATACTATCTCCTTTTGTTAAATAAAGCATTGTATCATTCTTGATTTCATAATTATAGGTTAAAGCATCAAATAATGATTCTGCAGTAGTTGTATTTTGTGCTAATAGAGTTCCATCATCATCATTAAAATTAAGTTTCAAGTATCCATCTACATTGTATCTATAATCACTACAAACCCAAACATCATCTAACTCTATTTCTTTATCCTCACAAGAATAAAGCATACCAATACTTAATGCTACAATAAGGATAATTGCATGTAAACTTAATTTTAAAATTAGATTTTTCATTTGACAATTTCTTTTTTAATTAGTAATAGGGATTCGCTTTTCAAATTCCAAGTAGTATTGATAATTATTATAATATAGTTTTAGTGTATTATTGGAAATACTATAATTGCTTATATTATTTATGCATTCAACAAATAAGTTTCCATCATAGACCTCAGCGATTTCAGTTCCAACTAAATTTTCAAATTTAAAATAAGAATTTTCTGTATTAATAACGTAGTCTCCACTTATGTTATTGACCGAAGAGCGAATAAATATTCTGTTATTTAGTTCAAATCTCAAAAAATAGCAATCTATATCTTCTGGTTCAGGAGTTTTGAATGTTTGATTTAAAACATTTACAAATTTTGTAAGTTTCCATTCTGAAAACTCTAATTCAGGAATTGTAGGAGTTGTTGGATTATCATCTTTATCCTCACAAGAATAAAGCATACCAATACTTAATGCTACAATAAGGATAATTGCATGTAAACTTAATTTTAAAATTCTTGATTGCATTTCTCTTTGTCTTTTGATTTACTATAATTTATTAACGGGTACTTACACATCTTTATTTCATCAAACAAAAATAATCAAGGAAATATCTGTTATTATTAATCAGAAAAACAATACAAATGAATAGATTATCTCTCATATCAAATCAATTATTATCTTTATAAAAAACATAAGACTCCACTACTTTATTATAACAAAAAGTTTCTTTATCAATTCCTTCTAAAACAAAACCCAAACGCTCTGGGATAGCTTTACTCTTATTGTTTCCAACCTCAACCTTAATTAAAATTCTTTTTATTCCTCTTTCCTTAAAAGCATTATCACATAATATCTTAGTAGCCTTCGTTATTATTCCCCTGCCCTGAAATTCTTCTTTCAACCAATAGCCTAATTCAGTAATCTTAGTTTCCAGATTTGTTTCCTTAAAGCCAATAATTCCCACAAAGGCTTTATCCTCACGAATAGTATAAACCAGCTCTTGAGAATTAATTACAGAAAAAATATAATCTAATGAGTCATCTATGCTTTTAGTGAAAGGAACAAAGGGTAACCATTTCTCAAAATAAGGTCGATTACTATCAATAGCATTAAAAATATCTTGTGCATCCTCAATGCTTAATTCTCTTAAATAAAGATTTTCTTCAATACAAAACATAAAACTAAAATAATAAGAAGACAAAGGTACAAATAAAGAGTATGGAAAATAGAGCCAAGAACAGAAAAAATAAAACGAAGATTCAATTTACTAAATCTTCGTTTTAAAATATAAGAAATACAATTAAACAAATCTATTTCCCAATAATTACTTTCCCGCTTATCGTTTTGCCATTAAGCATTACATTATAAGTATAAGCTCCTGAATTAAGATTAGAAACATCAATCCTATTTCCTTGCTTAGCATTTAACTTAGCTTTCTTAACTTTTTTTCCTTGCATATCAAATAACTCAATTTCACTCTTCTTAAAATTGGTTGCTTCAATATCCACATTTATAAAGTCTTTTGCAGGATTAGGATATACTTTTGTTTGTCTTAATCTATTCGTATTTTCAAACTATACTTCATTTTATCTCTCCTAAGACAAGAAACCTATTTAAGTCTGGAATAGTATTAGTAATAATTCGTACATCCTTTTGAATAATAGTATTTTTTTTCATCCCATGAGTGCTTAATTCGAAAAATATAGTATCTGTTTCTCCTTGTTTAACACTATCTTTCTTGTTTTTAATTGTCGTACAGCCACAATCTGTAATTATATCTTGATATATGAGAACTTCTTCTCCAACGTTTGTTACAACGAAATATCCTTTTACAGTAGTATCTGGTTTTAATACGCCGAGATTACATTTGTCATTAATTATTTTTATATTGGTTAGTTTTAATGTTTCTTTAATTGTTTCTTGCCTTTTATTACAACACATAAAAGACATCGCAATAATTAATATAATTATACTCTTTTTCATTTCGTTTATTTTTTTATGATAACCTCATCAAGAATTTTCAAAAAAGATTCTATATCATGAGGAAGATTATTTTCCCTAAAAATGATTTGTTTTTCAGGATTGATTAATACTATTGTTGGAGATAAAACTGAAAATAGTTTATTATTCTTTTGAGAGAATAGAACATGATCCATTTTTATTTTTTGACTATCACAATAACTCTTTAAGTGAGGACTTGGCTTTTCTACTGAATTTACAGACAATACTTTTATCCCTCTTCTCTCAAACTCTGAATAATTATCATAAATCATCTTCATAAGTTCAAAACAAGGAAAACAAGTAGAATACCAATTGTCTAACATTATCCAGCCTTTTTCATCTTTAAGATAGTGTCTCTTTCCTTCAAAGTCTGAATATTCTCTATTCAAATCCTCATTGTCTAAGATATTAGGTCTTAATTTCCACTCATTGATTATAGAGTCCTTAATCCTATTCTTATTAATTGATTCTTGTGTTTCAACTGCCCAAGGGAAATTATTCCTTACCACTAAATAATCATTCCTTAAATCATTATCCACATCTATCATATAATCTTCAATCATTCCTCTTTTCTCATTTTCAATGTTTCTTTTGAATTTGAATTCTCTATAAATTGCTTCCATCCCAACTTCTGCCGAAGTATTATTTTCTCTTTCGGTAGTTATCTTATCAATATTATAGGTTTGAGTATTTACATAAGCACTTACCTTTTCTTTCATCAAAATATTATTGACAATATGTGTACTATCTATAAATTGATAAACATAATAATCTTTATCCTTAAAAGTATTATAGAAATTTGGAGTAGTATCTTTATAGTATTTAGGCTGAATAAGAAACCTAAAATAATCAAACTTTCTGTTAATCATAGTATGGTTCATATAATCACCAAAAGATGTCTTTTTGTCTTTATCTATTGGATTAATTGCTATATATTTTTGATAATAATGAATTGTGGTATTTGTATCACGATAACTATAAGAAGAATAGATATTATTACTAAAGGATACAAAACCCTTACGATGGTCAAAGACCATCTTGCTATTTCCTCTTACTTCTTGAAGAGAATCAATATAATCTTTGTTCACTTCATCGTAAACTCCTCTTTCAATAAAAAAATAATCAACATCTAAAACATTTAAGGATGACTTATAGTATCCTCTAATAGCCTTTTTCCAGACTTGTTTTGGATCTTGAGAGAAACCTTCTATTGAAATAATAAAAAGCACAAGAAGAAAAATAACTCTTTTCATAATTTATTATTTTAATATATAAGGGGGGATGAACTCCCCCTTATTTAATAGTTTATTAAACTTAATATTGCATTATACATCATTGAACAATAATAGGATGTGCTTATTTCCTCTTTACAAATTGTGCAACCATAAGAGCAGTAATATTTACCGTTAGAAAATTCTGGATTACATCCATAAGTACACTCATCATCAGTTATACATCTCACTTTTGTTTCCCCACTTCCTGAATTAGATAGACAATATATAATATTTGTATTGTTAGATTGTTTTATTATTCCATCAGAAATCTCTGTAATAATCTCTCCTGTTGATTTATCTTTTATTTTAAATAAAAGATAAGGGACACTTTCTATATTATCTATATTATTATCTAAAACATCCACTAAAAGAAATTCTAAATTAGGATTTTCTTTTTCAAATATATTTTCTATTTCTGCTTGTGCAAAATTTAATATCATTTTACCATCTTTCAAAGTGGCAAAATTTAAATTCATATTTGTACTTTTATTTGAAATATTTATATTGTCATTAATATTATCATCATTACAAGATACTCCGAAAAAGAGTACAAATATTACTGCTAAAATCAATAACTTTTTCATAAACCAATCAAATAAGAGTTTATAGCACAACACATAGCAGACATAGAATAAACAACACTTATAGTCTGTGTACATGTTCCTATAGGGGAGCATTCTGAACATCTGTATTCTCCTCCCCACGCATAAGGAGAACAACCGGAAGTACAACCTTTATCTCTTGTGGTACACTCTGTTTTCTTCTGAGGATCATTTGATGATGTGACATAATAAACAATATCACCATTTTCTAATTGTTTCTTTTCAATATCTTGGGTAACAGATGTTACTATTCCATCAATACTTCTATATTTTGAAAGTAATCTGTAATTAGAGTTTATTGCAGATATATTATCATCAACAATATCAACTAATATAAATTCTAAATCAGTATTCTGTTCTTCAAATATTTTTTCTATATCTGCTTGTGAGAAATTTAATACAATTTTGCCATCTAATAAATGAGCAACGGGTTTAGTAGATAATATTTCTGATTTTAGACCAACTTGATTTGACTGTTCTTTTGATATTATAGAATCATCTTCATTTGTACATGCAACTACAAATAATACTATTATTACAATTGCTATTATATTTATTATTTTTTTCATTTTTATTTTTCTATTAAGTTTTGTCTCTTATTAGAAAATTTGGTTATAGGTTTTCAGAGAATAAGAAAGAGACATTATGTAATTATAATTGTCTGAAAACCTAAGTCAAACGAATTTGTTCTTGCATAAATAGAATATCCCATACATACATACATACATACATACATACATACATACATACATACATACATACATACATACTATTAATCATATTTACATAAGGATATTGCAAGAGTAATAGATTTAAACTTGAAAGGGTTGCTAATAATAGAAGTTTATTATTAGTCTTTGAAAATAATACATGCAAGAATTTTATCATGATTAATATTCAATAATTGCTGCAAATGTATAGCTTTATTTTAATAAAACAAACAAAAAAAGGAAAATATTTTTTACTTTCCATTAAAAGATATTTTCTTTTGAAATTGTTTTTTCAACTTATTGATATTTAATACCTACTTATTTTGACAAGATAAAACAAAAGGTGAGGAAATATCTTATCTCCTTCTATATACTAAAAATCGAGTACTCATTATTACGAATCCTTGTTTTGCTTTTAGAGAAAAAAATACTAATCTTACTCCTCTAGTATTTCTAGATAATCACTTTCCCACTTATTGTTTTTCCATTATGAGATACATTATAGGTATAAGCTTCTTAATTAGGATTAAAAAAATCCTTTCACTTTGTTTGAAATACTTTATTTGTCAAAGATTATTCCTATGAAATTTTATTTTCATTTGATATAAGTTTATCAAACCCTTATATAAGTTTACGAAGATCAAGTTTAATTTTTGCATCCTGCCACCTTACATACTGCATCCTGCCACCTTGCATAGTGTATCCTGCCACCTTACATACTACATCCTGCCACCTTGCAAAATTTATTCCTCGTTTTAATAAATTTTTCCTTGATTTTAGTAGACTTTTTCCTTGTATAAATAAAAAATAATTAGATAAAAATCTCTACTCTATGTTTTGGGTTAATTTTAATCCTTAATTCTTGGCATAAAAAAAAGAGGTAATCTCTATTGAGACTACCTCTAAAAGAAAATTATTCTTTTTACTCTTGTTTTCTTATTTTGCTGGTTGCATTGCTGCTGGTTTCAAACTTACTCTAACATGAT
>ENA-UOOH01001312-UOOH01001312.1-fermentation-metagenome-genome-assembly--contig:-NODE-1312-length-24497-cov-3.869569_pt1 | contig 24497 bp, 23 predicted proteins | sample MGYA00245778_ERZ724025 | MGnify/ENA primary metagenome ERZ724025 (study PRJEB28704, sample SAMN03018313) | fermentation metagenome | biome: anthropogenic terrestrial biome; feature: soil; material... | reverse complement strand
AGTTCAGGGATTGCTCCTTTCGTGATTGTTTAGAGGTAGAGGCTGGCTACTGTTCCGTAGGGGGAATAACGCCTTTTGTACTTGGTGAAAAGCTCTGGGGTGATCTTGCGGTGACGATAGAGCATGCGCATACCCCTTAGGATAGCCAGATCTCCGAAACTGACAATGTCCGGTCTTTGGAGGGAGAATGTGAGGAGCATTTCGGCAGTCCAGATTCCTATGCCCTTAAGCGTGGTTAACTCGGCGCAAACATCTTCATCGGACATGGTGTGCAAGGCATCCAAATCAATTTGACCTTCTACGATGGCCTTGGTCATGGCATGGATGTAGGTGGCTTTGCGCATGGAAATACCGCAGCTTTGCAGTTCCTTCGTGGCCGCGCCTTTTAGAACTTCTGGTGTAAAGGGTTTGAAACGCTCTTGGATGCGTCCCCAAATGGTTTCTTGAGCCTTGGTGGAGATCTGTTGCCCTACAATGGATTTAACTAAGGCTGGAAAAAGATCAGGATAGACTTCTCGCTCGATGGGCCCAATTTGCTCGATGGCTTCCCCGAGCTTTTTGTCCTGGGACTGAAGGTGCTCTATTTCCGTCCTTCCATAAACAAAGTATTGGGGTCTAGGCATGCCTTTTCGCCTCCTGCCTATTTTTAGGTATACGTGTCTTTTAGTATATCATGGACATACCTTACATATCTATCTTTATGGGCCCTTGAGACTGGCAAGGCGATATTTTGCTCATGGAGAATTATGGTCAAGGAGACCATTACGGAGGTAGATAGACATGATGAACCTAGATAGGGAAGCAACACCCAGACTGGTTCCAGAACTGGATCCAGATTTTCGCCCTGCTGTGTTATGGAATAGGGCTTTTGCCCAGGTCGTTCAAGCATGTGGTCGAGCCCAGCCCGTTGCCGTTGCAATTGAGCGGGATCAGAGCCAAGTCGCAGTCTACGAGACGAATCTTTTTCCTTCCGGAATCAAAGATGCTTGGGATGAGGCTAATTATTTCTATATGGAGCGCCTGGTGAAGTGTCTACTATGGGTGAAAGGTGGCTGGAAAGTAACTGTGGGCGGATCAACCCAGGTGGGGGAGGCGCTAAAGGTAGCCTATGCAAAAGGCGGTCAAAGAGAGTTCGATGCGGAGTTTATGGGGCGCGTTTATGAACAGGTCTTTACTGTGGAAATCGCAGTTCTTTCCGAGATGCCTCAGGCTTACGAAAAGACGGAAGCAGTGGGAGGTCACCTAGACGGCTGCCGTATCGGCTTTGATGCTGGCGGGAGTGATCGCAAAGTGGCAGCTGTCATGGATGGTAAAGTGCTATATAGTGATGAAACGGTGTGGCATCCGAAGGTGACAGAAGACCCAGACTATCATTTTGAGGGCATTATGGATTCGGTCAAACGAGCAGCCGCTCACCTCCCTAGGGTTGATGCCATCGGTGTGAGTTCGGCTGGAATCTACATAAACAATCGGACCATGGTGGCTTCGCTTTTTCTGAAAGTACCCCAGGAGTTGTTTGATGCTAAAGTGAAGGATATTTATCCTAGAGTGGCCAAAGAACTCGGCAATGTACCGATTGAAGTTCGCAATGATGGAGATGTGACGGCACTAGCAGGGGCTTCGTCCCTACAGGATACCAACATCTTGGGTATAGCCATGGGAACGAGTGAGGCAGTTGGTTATGTGGATGCAGAGGGTTCCCTCACCGGTTGGCTCAACGAACTGTCCTTTATGCCCGTTGACTATAATCCAGAGGCCATGGTTGACGAGTGGTCTGGTGACTACGGTTGTGGGGTAAAGTACTTTTCCCAGGATGCTGTGATCAAATTGGCCCCTGCCGCTGGAATTGACTTGGATGAAAACCTGACTCCGGCTGAAAAGCTAAAAGTGGTTCAAGATCTGCTAGGAAAAGGCCACGAAGGCGCCCAGAAAATCTTTGAGAGCATCGGTACCTATTTGGGTTATGCCGTTGCCTATTATGCCGACTTTTACGATATCAAACACCTACTTATCTTAGGTCGGGTTACTTCAGGTCGGGGTGGCATTCTAATTTTAGAAAAAGCCCGCGAAGTGTTGAACGCGGACTTTCCCGAACTTTCCAAGATAAACTTCCACCTGCCCGATGAGAGCGACCGCAGGGTGGGGCAGGCCATCACCGCAGCGGGTTTGACGGCCCTTACACGCTAGAAGTACGTCATTTCGATCCAATAGGCTAAGATCCCCACGATGAGAGCGGGTATGGTGTTAACTATCGTAGCCCATACGGCTGAACGCTTATCAATGGCAATAAGGGGGAATAGGGCATCGCCATCTTGGGACAAGGCATTGGCCAGTAGGGCAGAGAAGGGAACGAGACCCCGGGTAAACAGGGTTACGAAGATGATCTGTGGACCGCAGCCTGGAATTACCCCCACTAGGGCCCCAATTATAACTGCCATTAAACCGGTCTGGGCCAGAAAGCTAGTGATGGCCATTTCTCCCGCTAGATAGCTTCCCGAGCCTAGAGATAAGACAAAGAGCTCGTAGGCGAAATAGGCTGCAAAGACCCATGTTCCTACGAAGGCTGTTTCTTGGGCGTTATGGACAAATGTTTCTTTAAGGCTGGCTAATTTCATCTCTGACTCTTCGTGGGTGTCGTTAGCAATTAACTTTTTGCCTAAGATCATCAACACTATAGAGGCGGCGGTACCTGTTACACCGAAAATCAGGCCCAAGTTGGGAATAAGGAGTTCATTGAGATCAATTTGAAGGAGATCCATGATCCCCAGAATTAGGCCCAACGAAATGATGACCCAGTAAATCATATAGCCGCGATGGGTTGCTTTGTAGGCAAAGGTATTGATATCCTGATGCCCTTTTGTGCCATGGTGCAGGGCTAAGTCGATGTCATCACCCTCATCGTGGCCAATATGAGTCCAGTGGTCATGGGCAATCCCGGTTTCGCTCTCGAAAATGCTATGATCCAGTTCCTTATGGCGCTGGCGTGCTTTGGCCTTCTTTTCTTGGGTTTCTTTGTATTTTTCTAGGAGTCTATCTCCGATGGGGGTGAGGTCTACAATATAACCTACAGCGACTGCCACAAAAAACGAGATGACGGATACGAAAATCCATTGTTTAGGCATGACGGACATCAGCACAAAGGCGGAATCACCCATGGTGGCCAATAGGGTGGCGATCACCGTTCCAAAACTCACGACTCCTCTAGGAAAGAGGGGCATGACAAAAATAGCTCCGCCGCACCCGGGAATAAGACCCAAAATCGCACCTATCACCGGCTGAAGTTTTTTTGCTGCTCCGATCGTCTGCACCAATCGCCCTGATAAAATGTAGTCAACATAGCCAAAGAGTAGGAGTACTGCTCCGACAAATACGGTGACTTGAATAAAGGCATTTTCCGCACTAACGACGACTAGACCTAGGATTTCTTTTAGCACAAGCGCTCACCTCTCACCGTCTCTACAATAGATTTGATTGCTTCTACATCAACGAACCAGTGATACTCCTGGGTATCATCGGATCCCATCTTGACGTCGGAAGGGGCGTATTTCATACGGGACGGAACCTTAGTCTTGCTTCCTGTGTGAATTTCTGCCACATCTAGCTTGAGAAACTCTCCTGCATGCTCAGGGCGAATGCCGCCTCCCGGCATAATGGAGATTCTCCCCTCAGCTCGTTTTATGAGTTCGCGTATGAGGGGAATTCCTTCTACCGCGGTCTTCTGTTGCCCTGAGGTAAGGAGCCGATCCACGCCCAACTCTATCAAGATTTGTAAGGATTCATGGGGATCGCGAGCCACGTCAAAGGCACGGTGGCACGTGATCTCAAGCTGTAGACCCTTAGCAAGCCGAACCAGGCGTGACATGGCAGGCCTATCGAAGGAGCCAGTCTCATCGAGTACTCCAAAGACTACTCCCTGTACACCTAACTGAGCGGCCAGGCGGATATCGTCTTCCATTTGCAAAATCTCCTGGCCGTTATAGAGGAAATCACCGCCTCGGGGGCGTATCATTACCATGGTATCAATATCGTCAAATTTGGCGCTCTGCTTTATGAACCCATAATTCGGTGTAGTACCGCCAGCACCAGGATCTGCACAGAGCTCTACCCTGTGGGCTCTGGCCTTACGGGCCCTAAAGACATCTTCGATTGTGTAGCAAACAACTTCAACGAGCATTCTCAGGTCTCCTTTCCACGCAAAACCAGCCTCGCCGGATCTGGCAAGGCTGTTTATTGGAGCAGTTGTTTATTTTTCGTTTTGAAGTAGGGATTGAACTTGATCAACCACGTCCTGCGATGTTAGCTTGCCGATTTGGATCCAAAAATTTGGTGTAGTGCTGCTAATAAACTCACTGATTATTTTTGTGCCGTTGTGATTCCAGATTGTTAACTTGGGGCGTTCTCCTTGAACGCGAAGACGCACGAAAAATTCGCCGGTCTTAAACATGGTGCTCATTCTCATTACCTCCCCTCGCAGATCCTTATACCCTGTGCAGGTTCGAAATTCCTGCCAGAGTCGCATGTTTCTTGTCAAGAAATCTTAACTGTGTCTATTGGAAGGGACGAACATAATGCTCTATGAAATAGGGAAAGCGGCAGGCTTGATTTTTATCGCAGAACTAGGAGACAAAACTCAAATACTTGCCATGACATTCGCTTTACAGTTTTCGGTGGGACAAGTGCTGACTGGGGTAGCCCTCGGGTCTTTTTTAAATCACGGCTTAGCGGTGATCATTGGGGCGTATCTGGCCCACATCGTACCGTTATCGGCTATTCGTTTCGGATCAGCTCTGTTGTTTCTGGGTTTTGGATTATGGACACTGAGGAGCACAGACGATGAGGGCCACGGTGCAAATAGGGCTTTTACCAGTCCTGTACTGGTGGTGGCCTTAGCTTTTTTTTTAGGTGAACTAGGCGACAAGACGCAACTGACCGCCATTGCTCTAGCATCGAACGCTCTGTTTCCCTGGGCAATTCTGGCTGGAACTGTGCTGGGCATGGTCTTAACGAGTCTAGTTGCCATTTTAGTTGGTAGTAAACTTGGCGAGCGGATTCCCGACTTTTCCCTCAAGTTAATATCCAGTGCTGTGTTTATAGGATTCGGCCTCTTTCATCTAGCCCAGACCGTCCCCGATAGATTTCTGACCGTTCCAAATGCGATTTTGTTCTTAGGGTTCTTAGCAGCACTGCTTATGTCCCTGTTGATCCCGCTCTTTAGGGAAAGGCGCCAAGCTGTAGTCAAGCCAGGTACCTTCAAAGCAGTTGCGGGGCACCTCCAGGCGCTAGATAAGGCCTTAGACGAACTCTGTCTCCATGAAAAGATGTGCCGTAATGAGCATTGCCCTGTGGGGTATTGCAGGCGATTGATCAAGGAGGAGTTGTACTTAAGCGCTCATGACCGGTCACAAGGCCACAAACGTTTTCAAGTCAGAAAACCTTATGTGAAAAAGGATCAGGTTTTCGATACCCGCAGGGTGGAAGAGGTGTTGCGACTTCTGGAAAAGGCCCATCTAAATCCTGCCACCTACAGAGAAGTGAAAGAAAATGTAGAAAAACTCAAACGATGACTGGGAGGTAGTCTTAATCTTCTCCAAGTATGCGAATTTCCGGTTCGAGCTGAACGCCGAAGCCTTGCCGGATCGTATCTTGGATTTTGGCGATCAAGTCCAAGAAGTCCTGGGCTGTGGCCTCGCCGGTCTTGATAATGAAGCCCGCGTGCTTGGTGGATACTTGGGCTCCACCGATCCTAAAACCCTTCAGTCCCGCCTTCTCGATCAGTGGTCCCACGTAGTGTCCTGGAGGACGTTTGAATGTGCTACCGGCGCTGGGGTATTCTAGTGGCTGCTTGCTACGTCTTTGGTTTTGAAAACCGTCCATTTTTTGAAGAATGTCGCAAGGCTCTCCAGGGGTAAGTTCGAGTTCCGCTTGGGTAACGATGGCGCCCTTGGCATCACCCTGGAGGCGACTGGACCGATAGGAAAAATAAAATTCGTCACGGTTCCAGGTGCCGGGCTGTCCGTTTTGGACGTACTGTATGCTGCGGATCAGAGGCCCAATTTCACCGCCATAGACACCGGCATTCATAAAGGCGGCTCCTCCTAATCCACCGGGTATACCCACGGCGAACTCCAGACCGCTGAGGTGGTGATGTAGGGCCAGTTTGCTTAAGGAGCCTAGGAGACATCCAGCCTGGGCAGTGAGGATGGTGCCTTCTACCTTGGCTCCCGCAAAGGCCTGGGCCATTTGCAGGACAACCCCTCGAATTCCCCCGTCGCGAATCAAGAGATTTGTACCATACCCGATAATGGTCAGGGGTAACCCTTTCTCTGCTGAAAAGTTTTGGGCCTGGACAACCTCGTGGGTGGACTTTGGCTGGATGAAGAAGTCGGCCGGTCCTCCCACCCCTAGCGACGTGACCTTAGATAGAGGGTAATCTTTAAGGAACATAGTAGCGCCTCCTCACTCTTGCTATCTATATTCTAGCATAAAACGCTATTGTGGTCTGTTTTGATTTATAAAGGAAGTTGGATGGAGCCAATAATCTGTTACCCTCGAGCGTGGCCAAGCCACTCCATTCGTTCGCGGCCAGGCGTTGGCTGGAAGATCTTCCTTGCGCATCTCAAAGTGGAGATGGGCGGCGAAACGATTATTGGGACCCCGGCCTACAGTGCCTATGGGTTGGCGGCGAGCCACTAGCTCTCCCTTGGATACCCAGAGCTCATCTAGGTGGGCGTACTGGGACCATACGAAATCCTCGGGAGAAATGGAGTGTTTGATTAAGATAACGTTACCCAGGGCTGTGTTCCATCCAGAGAAGACGACTTTTCCATTGGCCACAGAATAGACCGGTTCACCATGATCACCGTTGCCGGCGCCTGGAATATTCCAGTCTTCCCCTGGGTGGTAAGAATTACTATACGTGCTCCAACTCAAGAAATTGTAGCCTGTGATCGACCAGCCCCGTCCATCGGGGTTACCTACAGGAAAGTCAAAACCATCCGTTAGCCAGAGAGGTTGCGGTTTCCACGGCACCCCCCCACCCTGATCTGCAATGGACGAACATCCTGTAATAGGCAGGGCAATAAGTACAAGGATAAAAAGAATCCAGTATTTTCTAGTCAAGAAAAACTCCCCCTTTTGTGGTAAGTTTATTGTATAGGCTAAGGGGGAAATCGGCACGAATGGAAATTCGCCCCAGATGGAGGTTCTGTTTTGAAAAAGTTCTTTCGCATTCTTACAGGTTCAATGTTATTGTTCCTTTTATTGACTGAAAGTGGCGGTGTTATGGCAATGGGTACATCCTTAATGCTCGGTGCCGGGCAGGAATTTCGCTTTGATTTGCCTTTGGAGGCAGGAAAGAGCTATGTGATTAGCATGGCTTTACGCACCGACTTGGCTGATGCATCCGTTACTATGACTCTATGCCACATCAAGAACAATAATGAAGTAACCGAGCATCATATATCACGACACGAGTTAGTTGGAGGTGGGGGTTGGACAACCTTGAGCGTGCCCGAAGTACACACCACTCCTAGCCCAGGACGCTTTGAGCTTGTGGTAACAGCTGACAAAGAAGGACGTTACTATTGGAAGGATCTGAAGGTGGAACGGAGCTACGCCTCGTCCCAGCAGATGTATGAGTATTGGAGCGAAAAGCTTGCCATGCAAGGCACCTTTTATACAGGTTTGGTAATTGATGCCCGCCACCTCGAGGTAAGAAGGGGAATGAGCCCCCGCATTTATAGCGAATCAGGTCAACTTCTCTATGGTGGCGTTTTGGCGGGACAAGATTTTGTGCAGGATCAGGGAGTGGTGGGCTATGGTTCGGAGTTAACCTCTGACCTTTTGAGCCGTATAGCTGTGGATTCTGATTATCCCTATGTGGCTCCACTGGTGGTGGAGGCGCTTGCGGTGGCCGATGCAGCCCAGACCGGGGTGTATATTAGTGAAGAAGACACTCGCCGGGTTTTGGAGGCCATGGTGCAGTATGACTTCTTTGCCCGTTATGCGGTGATCTTCTTAGTGAACTAGGAGACTGTTGATAATCTTCAGGAGGAAATTGTCCCTAGATCGAGAAATGTGAGTAGAGCTTGTTCTAGGAGGTAAATGGACAGAGATGCAAGTAAAATTAAGGCAACTATATCAGCGCATGCAAAATCTCGATCCCGCCCGATTCTCCGTGGCCATCGGGTTTGATGGATTTGTTGATGAGATCGTAGAAGTAGTTGATCGTAGGCAATCCTTTGACTCATATACACGAATGACGAATATACGCCAGTTTGGGGAGCGTATTTCCAAGGCCGCGGGTCTCAGCACCAATATTGAGTTTGTTCCAAAAACCATGAAGCTTGGTGGGAACGGGCCCATCATGGCGAATGCCTTGGTGAAGGCAGGAACCAGTGTATCGTATGTTGGTTCTCTGGGATCCCCCAATATTCATCCTGTTTTTACCGAACTCACAGATGGATGCACGCAGGTCTTTTCCATCGCAGAACCGGGTCACACTGATGCTGTAGAGTTTGATGATGGTAAGGTGATGCTTGGAAAAATGGAGTCTTTGAACGATGTGAATTGGGCAACGCTTCAAAAAGAGGTAGATAACCACCAGCTCAAGAGGATCTTTAGCGGAGCTGATTTGGTGGCTACGGTGAATTGGACCATGACTCCTTACATGAACGAAATTTGGGCTGGCTTACTGGCTCTTTGTAGTCCCCAGCCCGATGATTATCGGCCGTATTTTTTCGTGGACTTGGCTGATCCGAGTAAACGCAGCCCTGGGGACATTTGCGAGGCCCTGGAGGTCATTGGTCGGTTTTCTACCTACTACCGGGTGATCCTTGGTCTTAATCGCAAAGAGGCATCAGAGATCGCCTCCGTGCGGGGCTTGACCCTCAGCAAACCGGTGGAAGACGCAGATTTAGAGGAAATCGTTAGGGCCCTGGGTGCAGATTTAGGACTGTGGTGTGTCATGGTGCACCCCACTTTTGAAGCTGGTGCTTATGTGGATGGAGAGTACTTCTACGTGGAAGGTCCATTCACATCGAAACCGCGCCTGACAACCGGAGCAGGGGACAACTTTAATGCTGGATTTTGCCTAGGATTAATGTTACAGTTAGGCGTGGAGGAATCGTTGGCTGTAGGCAAGGCGACGTCGGGTTTTTACGTTCGCCACATGCATAGCCCTTCTCGGGATCAGCTTCTAGAGTTTATCAGACTGTGGGCTGACCGGGCTGGCGAAGAGTTCTAACTAGAATCATTAGAAATATAAGGGGGTTTACTAGTGCTTACAATGCGCACGAGGAGAAACATTAGTTTGGTATTATTCATTGGTTTGCTTTTAGTGTCCGCTGTGGTTTGGTCTATGTCGACCCAGGCCGATGTAATGAGAGACGGCGTCTATGCTGGTACGGCTAAAGGTTTCGGCGGTGACTTAGTCGTAGATGTGGCCATTAGTGGTGGAAAAATCAGTGATGTCAAGGTGAGACCGCACCAGGAAACACCCTTTGTTGCAGAATCAGCTATCGAGGAATTAACAGCGAGTATCGTACAATCCCAAAGTATTAATGTTCAAGCCGTGAGCGGCGCCACAGTCACAAGCCAAGCTCTTTTGACAGCTGCGGAACAGGCTTTACAGAAGGCCCAAGGAAAGTATGAAGATGGAGTTTATGCCGGTAGTGCCCAAGGTTTCGGCGGTGACTTGATTGTGGATGTGACCATTAGTGACGGAAAAATCAGCGATGTCACGGTGAGGCCGCACCAGGAAACCCCCTTTGTGGCTGACGCAGCTATTGAGGAACTGACTGCGACCATTGTACAAACCCAAAGTGCCCATGTTGAAGTGGTAAGTGGCGCAACATATACGAGCATGGCCCTTATCGAAGCTGTGGAGAACGCGCTAACTGGTACAGGTGTTGTGGAAGAACCTGCCGAAGAGGAAGAGACTGTCACCAGTACAGCATTTGAAATTAATGTAGGCGATGGTACACATCGCGGCAGCGCTCAAGGCTTTGGTGGAGAGCTTGTCCTTGATGTAACAGTCAGTGGGGGCAAGATCACCGAAATCGTAATTGTAGAGAATAGCGAAACCCCCTTTATTGCCAATAGCGCCTTGGAGACACTTCCCTCAGCCATCATCGAAGCACAAGGTCCTGCAGATACCGTAAGCGGAGCTACAGTGACAAGCACGGCCATTTTGGAAGCTGTGGAAAAGGCTTTAGCAGGTGAGGTGGAGGGAGAGGCCGTTGCGGCAGAACCTACCCCTAGCGCCACTTATGATGTTAACGTAGGAGATGGTACCCATCGCGGCAGTGCTCAAGGTTTTGGTGGAGAGCTTGTCCTTGATGTAACAGTCAGTGGGGGTAAGATCACCGAAATCGTAATTGTAGAGAATAGCGAAACCCCCTTTATTGCCAATAGCGCCTTGGAGACACTTCCCTCAGCCATCATCGAAGCACAAGGTCCTGTAGATGCCGTAAGCGGAGCTACAGTTACCAGTAAAGCGGTTCTAGCTGCAGTGGAAGATGCAGTTAACTAAGTCACGCTACAATGAGAAGGGTCTCCCTAGGGAGACCCTTTCATACTTTTTCGGCCAATGGTCATACTAGCTAAAAAGGAGCAAGAGGAGCTGTTGCCTGTGCCGAGTTTAATGGAAATGCGTCATGTTGGACAAACGTGTAGTGCCTATGATGCAGAAGATGGGGATGCAGAACGAAGTTGTGAGAGCTGCCTACACTGGCAAGGCGAGGAAGAAACATGTGAGCTGGACATTTTCTGGGAACAACTCACCAATTTGGATCAAACGTAAGAAAGAGTCCTTGGCTAACCAAAGATGGGTTAGCTAGGGACTTTTTAGTTGGTGTAGAAAACATACAGGAAAAAGTGTATGATAAAAAGTGTATGATGAATTGAGGTGATGAATGCCTATGGCACGAATCGGTTTGTTTGATGTTGTTGGTCCGATTATGGTAGGCCCGTCAAGCTCGCATACGGCTGGAGCGGTACGTTTGGGTCTAGCCACACGGAGAATCCTTGGCAAAGATGTTACCAAGGCTCAGGTCACCCTCCATGGTTCTTTTGCTGCTACCTACTGGGGGCATCGCACAGATGTGGCCCTCATTGCAGGTCTCTTGGGGATGGCCATGGATGATGAACGGATTCCCCATGCGCTAGAAATAGCAGAGGAAGCTGGTTTAGAATACACGTTTGAACATGGCGATTTAGGAGACGTACACCCTAATTCGGTGCGCATTCAGGCTGAAGGATCCGAAGACAAGGTAGTGATCGCGGGGGCTTCGGTGGGCGGTGGACGCATTAATATTTTTGAGGTCAACGGTTTTGACGTAGGGGTCGATGGTACATATACAACACTTATGACCATGCACCGGGATGAACCGGGAGTGATCGCCGAAGTCACGAAGGTGTTAGCCATTCATGGGATCAATATTGCATTTTTGGATGTAAGCCGTAAGACCCGTGGGTCAAAGGCACTATTACTAGCCGAAACGGATGATCTGATTCCAGATTTAGCGCTGCAACATGTGATGAGGATACCTGGAGTCATCGTGGTCAGAATACTACCGCGTTTTTAGGGGGATTTGTGTGGATATTACCAGTGCAAGTCAGTTACTAGAACTGTGTACGGAGCGCGATCAGGATCTCGCTCAGGTTGTTGCCGAATACGAGGCGTTTCGTAGCAATACGTCTTGTGAAGAGGTGCGCAAGCAGATGCGGGAAACACTAAAGGTGATGCGCGCTGCGGTGGAAAACGGCATTCAAGATAAAGGGGAGAGGACCCACATCATTACCGGCTATGGTCACTTGTTTAACGAGGCCAGTAGAGAGGGACGGGTTTTGGGTGGTTCTCTTTTCCACAATGTCATACTCTATGCCTTGGCTGTCGGACAGTATAATGCCGGTTTAGGCAGAATTGTGGCCTGCCCTACTGCAGGAGCCTGTGGCGTTGTTCCAGGCGCAATGCTTGCTGTTGCCGAAGAAGTGGGTAGCAGTGACGAAGAACTCATTGAAGCCCTTTTGGTTATGGGTGGAGTGGGGATCGTGTCCGCCTCCCAAGGTCCCATTAGCGGTGCCGAAGCTGGATGCCAAAGCGAATGTGGTGTAGCCTCAGCCATGGCAGCAGGAGCCATTGTCCATTTGATGGGCGGTTCAGGTGAACAGGTTTTTGGGGCGGCTTCCCTAGCGCTGCAAAGCCATTTGGGCTTGGTGTGTGATCCCTTGGCTTCCCTCGTTGAAGTCCCTTGCGTCACGCGCAATGCGACCTCGGCCACGACTGCAGTTGTGGCTGCGAATATGGCCTTAGCCGGGATTCCAGGTGTGATTCCCTATGACGAAACCGTTGTGGCCATGAAACAAATTGGCAAGGCTATGCCGGAGAGTTTGCGGGAGACCTCTATGGGAGGATTGGCTGCTAGCCCAACGGGTAAGAGACTTTACAAGGAAATGCGGGAAAAATACCGCCTATAAAAAAGACGATTTAGCGTCATCCATGACACTAAATCGCACTTAAGCAAAAATGGCGGAACCGACGAGACTCGAACTCGCGATCTTCGGCGTGACAGGCCGACGTGTTAACCAACTACACCACGGCTCCAAGCAATACTAATTATACAAGTGTTTCTCGATTTTAGCAAGGGCTTTTTCTTATCTGGAGAAAGGAGGATTCCCATGCGTCGTAGGGGAGTTGTTATTGAGAAGACCGATAAAGAAGTGGTGGTCGAAATCCAAGATCCGGCCCGTACCTGTGGTAACTGTAAGGGGTGCATTCGGCTCACACCAGACAGACCACCCGAGGATTATATTGTGCGGACACGTGACACCCGCAATCAGTATGAGGTAGGGGATGAAGTCATTCTGGATGGCGAAATTGGTCCCCTAATTAAGGCAATCGCAGTGTTATACGGCGTCCCCTTCATATCCCTCTTTATTGGTTATCTTGTAACTCGTTTGATTACGGGAAGTGATCCCCAGGCGGGGCTCGGTGCAGTGGCAGGCCTTTTGTTAGGTGCCATTGTGGCCAGAAAGATTACCCGTCGTTTCTATGATCATGAAGCGGATTTTCGAATTGTTGCCCGAGCTTGTTCCTAGGAGGGAAGGCTATGTCATTGATTGCAGCAGAGATTACTAAGCGTTTTCGGGATGTCACCGCGGTGGACAATTTGACTTTCTCTGTGCAAGGGGGATCCCTCTTTGGCTTTTTGGGGCCCAATGGTGCGGGAAAGACAACGACTATGCGTGTGGTGTTGGGCATTATTAGACCCGACGAAGGGCAAGTGACCTGGAACGGTACGCCCTTCCGCCGATTAGGTCGCGGTTTCTTTGGTTACTTGCCGGAAGAACGGGGACTCTATCCTAAGATGCGAGTGGCAGAGCATCTAGAGTTTCTAGGACGCATTCATGGACTGGACAAGCGCAAGGCCCAGATAGAGACCGAACGCTGGATCGATCGCTTTGATCTAGGTGAACTACGCCACAAACGCATTGAAGAGCTGTCTAAAGGCAACCAACAGAAAGTTCAGACCATCGGAACCATGCTCCACGACCCTGAATTACTGGTCTTAGACGAGCCCTTTAGTGGTTTAGACCCAGTGAATACCGCACTGCTCAAAGAGGTTTTGTTGGAATCCCATAAGAGGGGGAAAACCATCATTTTCTCCAGCCATCGCATGGATCAAGTGGAAGAGATTTGCGAGGATATTGTCTTGATCGATCGGGGGCGCCTGGTTTTGCACGGTAACCTGAGACAGATCAAAAGATCCATGGGCAGACAGATCCTGAGGATTTCTCTGGAAGGTAACGAAGATTTCTGGTATAAGATACCGGGGATGGAGCTTTTGACCTCCCGTGCGGATTTCCAAGAGTTTCGCTTAGGAGAGGGCGTTGATCCTAATTACGTACTGAGGGAAGCTATGCAGGCGGGGCAAGTGCTTCGCTTTGAATTAGTAGAACCATCCCTTGATCAGATCTTTGTGGAGAAGGTAGGTGTGGGGGCGTGAGCATGATACCTGTCTTGGTGAAACGCGAGTTTACCTCCAGGGTTAAGGGAACCGCCTATATTATTACAACAATACTCGGTGTACTGGTTTTTGTGGGCTTGTCGTTTCTGCCCCCCTTGATCGAACGCTTTTCTGCTAGCATTACTCCAGGACAGATTGATCTCGTGGTCTATGAACAGCCTGGAAAAAGCAGTATATTTCCCTTTTTACAGCAGGTGAGTGTGGAAAGGGACGGCTTCACGGTGCGCTCAGGAAGTGATCTCGACGAGCGGGAAGCATATCGTATGGTTCTTGATGAAGGATTATCGGGTCTCTTGCTTGTAGATGGTCCTCTATACACTCTCGTCACAGCTGATGCGAGCAACATGATGTTAAATGATGAAATTGAAAATATCCTTAATTTAGCGGTCAGCCGCCACAATGCTGTGCGTTTGGGACTGTCCGCGGAAGATGTGTCGAGCCTTTTTAGCCCGGCTGATTTCCGAATCCGGGAGGTGTCTCCCTTAGGTGAGGACGGGGAAGAGGTGGACAGTGCTGCTCATGCCCAGGCCATGGTATTGGCCTACTTCTTGCTGTTTATGATTTACATGGCCCTGATTATGTACGGTAATATGGTGGCCTCTGGCGTGGCAGAAGAGAAAAGTTCACGCATTATGGAAGTGATGGTTTCCACAGTGAAACCACTGGAATTGATGTTGGGAAAGATTATAGGTGTAGGTTCTTTGGGCCTTTTGCAATTCTTCATCTGGATTGGCACCGGTCTGCTTATGAACACCATGGGTAGCTCTGGTGCCTTAGGGATGATGCTTGGGATCAGTGAGCCCCTCAGCACAATTCCCCTCGACACCGTATTGTGGTTTGGTCTCTACTTTGTCTTGGGCTATTTTCTCTATGCCTCAATTTTCGCAGCCGCGGGAGCCCTTGTGTCGCGAGTGGAAGAAGTCAGCCAGGTTGTTACCATTATCATGATGTTGATTATGGTCGGCTTTTTTGGTGCCTACATTTCATTCCTGAATCCCAATAGCGGATTTGCCGTAGCCACATCTCTGATTCCATTCACATCACCTATGGTCATGTTTTCCCGCATTGTGTTGGGAAGTCCGTCACTAATGGAGGTCATTGCCTCCGTACTCGTTTTGCTGGTCTCTGTGCTCGTTGGTGCCTGGATATCCGGGAAGATTTATCGCATTGGAATTTTGATGTACGGGAAGCGTCTTACGCTCCGTCAGGTCCTAATGCTTGTTAGAGAGTAGATGCTGTGGGAGGGAGAAGAATGCGCATTAACATTCACTCGTCAGGTGGCAAACCGAATCAACCCTCAAACAACATGGTCAACACCCTGCTCAAACTTTTGGCTGAACAGGATGTTCTCCGTGGTATAGTGAGGCGCTTCACGCCTTCCTCCGTTTTTGTTTTCTTGCAGAATGAAGAAGTCGAAGTGGAGTTGCCCTTGCAGGGGCGTTCTTTAGCTCCGGGACAGCTTGTGGAGCTCACACAGGAAGGTGCCAGCGTTGCTTTGAAGAGGCTTCCCCACCAACCATCTGTGGAGGTCTCGGCGGGGCAGCCAGGGCTAAATTCTAAGCAAATCGAGCAGGTCCTAGTAGAGCTAAATATCCCCCCTACAGAGGAGGCCGTCCTTGTGGCCCAGGGTCTTATGGAGAGGGGGTTTCCCCTGCAGGAGCCCCTAGTGTGGTCTCTACTTCCCTGGGCTGAAGAGGGGCAACTAGAAGAAGCTTTCTTGGTCTTGCAGGCCAAGTTTCCCCTCAAACCAGAACTTCTGGCCATGGTGACGCAGTTGAAAGCTAGACCTCTTGGCGATGCCATCCTCGCAGGGGCCAGGGACAGTCTTCCTCCTGATCTTCAGGAGATCTTGGAACGTCCAAGTTTGGAGAGCCGTGCTCGCTGGAACAACAGGTTTTCCGAGGGCGAGACTTTCAAGGCACTGGCTCGCCTTCTTGTGGAAGAGCGCTTTGTAGAGTCTTTACTGGGCAGGCAAAGTAACCCAAACCAGTTGGAATATGTACTGGCGTTGCCTTTCTTGCGCAAAGACGATCTTCATGCCGCTTGGGTACGGATTACAAGGGATGAAGACAGCTTGAAGGAAGAAGGTGATGAGCGAGGGAGTTTCTGGTTGGAGCTTGAGATTCCAACCTCCACTTTGGGTTTGGTATGGGCAGAGCTTTTGGTGCGAGGCAACACTGTGGCGGTTACTCTGAAGGTTGGGGAGCATCTAGAACGTGCAGAGGAGGCCCTGGAAGAATTGGAACAAGAATTGGGTGCTTCTGGCTGGAATCCCAGGGAGCTAACAGTTAGGGGATGGGACAATGCGCAAGGCAGTGGCATTACGCTATGACCGCCAGAAAAACCAAGCCCCAGAAGTGGTGGCTTCAGGGCAAGGTTATTTAGCAGAGAAAGTCATGGAGATAGCGGCTAAGAACCAGATACCTTTTTATGAGCATTCTGAGTTAGTGGAGGCTCTGGCTGAGCTACCAGTGGGTTCGGAAGTTCCACCTGAACTCTATGGGTTAGTTGCCCAAATCTTGGCCTTTGTCTTGAGGCTTGACCAGGAGCAGAGCAGAGACAAGAGCGGTGATGGGAATTGCTAAGGTCAAGCCAATACTCCCGGTCATGGCCCGGATGATTTCAGAGGCCACCATATCTAGGTTCAAAACTTCACTCCAGCTACTTTGGCTTGCCTGGAAAAGGAGCAATAAAGGGAGAGAAGAACCAACATAGGCCAGAATTAGGGTGTTGGACATGGTGGCGATTAGATCTCTGCCCACCAAAATGCCCCTGGAGAAAAGCGTCTTAAAGTCGGTTGTGGGATCGGCTTCTTTTATTTGCTCCATGGCAGATGCAATACTGATCCCAACGTCTAAAATCGCGCCTAGGGCACCAATGATCATGCCGGAGAAGAGCAAGCCTTGAAAGTCAATGGACGAGTCCATGTACTGCAACATCTGCGCTTCGCTTGAGGCGAGCCCCGTGAGGTAACTGGCTTTGCCACTGATGTAGGCAAGAATTCCCGCCGTCACAAGGCCTCCTACAGTTCCGCACACGGCTGCAGCAGTCTTTTTGCTGTAACCGGCGACAAGGAGGATAAAAAGTCCGGTAAGAACCGAGGATAATCCCACCGTTACCACAATGGGATTATGGCCCCTTAAGACCAGAGGAAGGATCATGGTTAAGATCACTATGCCCATGCCAACGAGGGAGATGACGGCCTTAACTCCTTGGCGGCCTCCGATGAACACAATGGAGAGGATAAAAAGGATGGTGATAACGGCCAGGGGTGTTTTTCTTGAAAAATCGCTTAAGAAATACTCTGGCTCGGTGCCGCTGAAATCAGCTTCTAACACCACGCGGTCGCCCTCTTTGACCACTAGATCATAATAGGGATGGCCCGTGAGGGTATGGAGGATTTGGATAGTCTCGCCTTGGTGCGGTCCAGATAATAGATGCATTGTTATGATTTGGTTCTCCCAACTATCCTCGTCGTAGGGTTGTGGCTCAATGGGCGCAACATCGAGTATACGCCCTCGATAGATGACTGAATCATCCTGAGGAGGTGCAGAAGCTAAAACACTACCGCTTAGTAGTAAAGCAAGGAATAAGACCGAAATTAAAACTAAAACGCATGTAGTTTGTACCGCTCGTTTCAAAGCATAACCCCCCAAGCAATATTATCCTATGATAGCATTCGACAACAGCTCGTAGTTTTCTTTCTTCTTGATTTAATAGTAATAAAACTATCAAGCAGGATTTAGGGGGGAAATAGCAAATAAGTTATTAAGTCTGGGGTAGATTGGCTTACAACTATTTGGAAAGGGATGCTGCAAGAATGTCTCAATATTTGATCTACCTAGCACCTGTGAGTGCGGTGGTCGCCTTACTATTCGTGGTCTATTATTGGCGCACAGTAATGAAATACGAAGAAGGTACAGAAGAGATAATTGAAATCGCGGAAGCGATTAGGATCGGTGCCCGAGCGTATATTAGACGCCAATATCGAACGGTGGCAGTTTTCTTCTTGGTAATGTTTGTCGTTTTGTATGTATTTGTGTACTTTGATTATTTAAGTGTTTTCGTGCCCTGGGCTTTTATTTCTGGGGCTGGTTTTTCAGGACTTGCAGGATTCGTAGGTATGAGTATGGCTACTCATGCTAATTCCCGGACAACGAATGCCGCAAGAAGCAGTCTAAACGGTGCTCTGAAAGTTGCATTGGCTGGAGGAGCCGTGATGGGTCTGGTTGTAGTTGGTTTGGGATTATTTCACTTAAGCTCTTGGTATTTCTTATTGAACTGGTATTTTCGCAATTTGGGAGAGGCAGCTCGTATTCAGCAGATTACCGGCACTATGCTGACATTTGGGGTTGGAGCTAGCTCGATGGCTCTATTTGCTAGAGTTGGCGGTGGAATTTATACGAAAGCCGCTGATGTGGGGGCTGATTTGGTTGGCAAGATTGAAGCAAATATTCCAGAGGATGATCCCCGGAATCCAGCGGTAATTGCCGATAACGTCGGTGACAATGTGGGGGACATTGCTGGCCTTGGAGCCGACCTGTTTGAGTCCTATGTGGGAGCCATCATTGCTACCTTGGCACTGGCTGTAGGGGCTGGTTTTGGTACGATGGGCATTGCAGTACCCATGGCCTTGGCTGCAGCCGGCATTCTTGCTTCTATCATTGGTCTACGTTTTATCAAGACCGGAGAAGACGCAAATCAAAAAGAGCTTCTTTTGGCTTTACGCAAAGGAACCTTTACCGCTGCCGGTATTATTGCAGTAGTCACTCTTCCTATTGTTGTAAGTGCCTTTGGCTGGAGCCGCGTGGGATTGTACTTTTCCGTCCTTTTCGGTCTCATTTGTGGTATTGGTATTGGCTTGATTACCGAATACTACACTTCAGCACAGTATAAGCCAACGAAGGGAGTGGCCGAAAGTGCCGTATCTGGACATGCCACGGTGGTTATCCAAGGCTTGGCTGTTGGTATGGGTTCCTTAGGATCTTTCACCCTCTTAATTGTGGCCACCATTATGGCAAGCTTCCTTGTTGCTGGAGGAGCAGGTAACTTTAGCCTTGGCCTGTACGGTATCGGATTGGCATCGGTTGGTATGCTCAGTACCCTCGGAGTCACGTTGGCTACAGACGCTTATGGACCTATCGCGGATAATGCTGGCGGAATTGCGGAAATGAGTCATCAACCACACATTGTACGCGAACGCACTGATGCCCTAGATTCTTTGGGTAATACAACTGCAGCAACGGGTAAGGGTTTCTGTATTGGCTCAGCTGCACTAACAGCTTTAGCTCTAATTGCCGCCTATCGTGATCAGGTTGTATTAATCATCAATGACCTTGGTCTGGATTTGGCCTTGGATTTCACAGTGCTAAATACCAATGTCTTGGCTGGACTCCTGTTAGGAAGCATGCTTGCCTTTGTGTTTAGCGCCATGGCCATGACGGCTGTTGGGCGTACTGCACAAAAGGTTGTGGAAGAAGTGCGGCGTCAATTCAGGGAGATTAAAGGTCTTCTCGAGGGAGAGGCTAAACCAGACTATGCTTTGTGTGTGGATATTTGTACTCAAGCATCCCTTAAAGAGATGATTGTCCCTGCTGTGTTGGCAGTTCTTACTCCTATAGTGGGCGGTCTGATCTTTGGGGTAGAGGGTGTCATGGGTATACTAACTGGAGGTCTTTTGTCAGGAATTGGATTAGCGGTCTTTACTGGAAATTCTGGTGGAGCGTGGGATAATGCCAAGAAATACATTGAAGAAGGGCATCATGGCGGACCAGGTTCCGAAGCTCACCATGCAGCTGTTACCGGCGACACGGTGGGAGACCCTCTAAAAGATACTGTGGGGCCATCCCTAGACATCCTCATTAAGTTGATATCCATGATTTCTGTGGTCTTTGCTTCCTTCATCATTCAAAACCATTTGTTTTAGCTTGAAGGTCCTAAAAGTACTCTTGACATTGGGGTAGGGGCTCTGTATAATATACAATGTCTGGCGGCGTAGCTCAGTTGGTCAGAGCATACGGTTCATACCCGTAGAGTCGCTGGTTCAAATCCAGCCGCCGCTACCAAAAAAGCCATAAAACCCTACAAATTTTGTAGGGTTTTTTCGCATATATCGGAAAAATGTGAGAAGTAATTTGCCTTTTCCACAGTCTTCGACACGTCCCTTTACGTTTTCCTGCTATTGTAAGTAGGCTGGAAGGAGATGATTGTGTGGCGAAGACGCTGTCACTGCCTGTATCGTCAGGTGAGGATAGATTTAAGTTCTACCAAGTATTAATGGGCTGGGCCAACTCACCCCTCGCCTGGGGCATGATTGGTTTTTTGGCGGGAAGGGCAGCGATCTTCGGCGAAATCTGGCCTTTTGGTCTGGCTTATGTGGCCGTCTTTCGAAGGCTACGACCTAAACAACTTGGTCTTCCACTTGTGGGCGTTGCTTTAGGGTTGACAAGCTATGTTGGCTTTCGCTTGTCTTTGCCCTATTATGGGGCCTTGGCTGTCATTTCCTTCGCACCAGGAGTAGGTGAAAAGAAGGGTAGAACCTGGCTGATCACGAGCCTTCTAGGTGTCAAGCTGGTTTTGCACTACCTCTTGCAACCGATTCCCATGGTCATTATCGTGGCCGTTACCGAATGTGTTTTTGCTGTATTTATCTATAGATTGCTGTATCCTGCCTTGGAGCGATGCTTCGAGAAGCAATTGGGTTGGGCGGAGTTGTATGCGTTTCTATTTGCCTTGACCCTAACGGTGTCCGTCAATTGGAATTGGGGAGGGTTCTCGCCTCGCCTGTTCTTAGTGTGTACCCTGATTGCCTTAGGGGCGCGCCTGGGCGGTCTGGGTGTTTCTTGTGTTCTAGGTCCTGCCTTAGCCCTCTTGGCACTCCTCTTGGGCGAACCGGTCCAAATGGTGTTGTTCATTGTGATTGCCAGTCTTCTGACTGGCTTTTTTCACAAATTTAATTGGGGCTACTATGTGGGTTCCCTTTTGGCCTTGGTCTTCTCTGCTTCGGGACCCGCGGATGCTGAGACCATCACGTGGCTCTTCGTAATACTTGCAGCTGTTTGGTTCGCGGGGAGGGTACCTCAAGAACGCCTAAATCTCCTAGCCCGTATAGTCCCTGGTACAGACTCCCATCAAAAACAAAGCCAGGGCTATGATGAGCATCTTAAGAAAGTATTTGACAAAAAAATCGATGGATATCTCACCGTCTTTGAGGAGTTGGAAAATAATCTGCTGGATAACGAAAATCCTCTCTTTCACAGACAGATGCACAGTATGGCAGAGCTGTTGAAAACCATGAAAACATCCTTCTCGCCTGAGGCGGCCTTTACCAAGGAGCTCGAGGAGGTTCTCCTGAGGCGTTTTTCTCAGAGTGATCTTTCTCATATTACCGTATTGCCCACACTCGATGGGTATGAGATCTATGGAGCTCGAAAAGGGCCATGCGGTACAGGGACCTTCTGCCGAGAGGTCGCTGATTTTGCCAGTGGTACCATTGAATCGCAACGCTATGGCGTAACGAACCGCAATTGCCAATCGGAGAAAACCTGTGGGTTTAAAATATCTCCCTGTCCACATTATAAAGTGGAAATCGGAAAGGCCAAAGTGGCCAGTCAAGAAGTGTCGGGAGACAATCAGATCACCTTTGAGATCGCCTCCAGCAAAGTTGCTATCGTATTAAGCGATGGGATGGGTGTAGGCCTCAAGGCTCATACCGAAAGCAATGTGACGCTGCGTCTATTAGAGCGGATGATTAAGGCCGGTTATGATCTTGCCACCTCAGTGTCTCTGATCAACCGCTTACTTATCCTGCGTAATCAGGATGATATGTTTGTCACCATCGATCTGGTTGTAGTCGATCTCTTCTCGGGGCAACTGGAATTTGCTAAGATTGGTGCAGCTCCAAGTTTTATTAAGCGAGGACGCGAGGTGGAGATTATCTACAACCACACACTTCCAGTTGGTGTTTTATCGCAGGTTGATGTTGAATCCGATAGGAGAATGCTACAGGAGGGCGAAGTCTTAGTCATGACTACCGACGGCGTCTTGGATGCCCAGCGCAGTGTTGCCCGGAAGGATGAGTGGATGTGTTGGAACCTCCGGCGTCTGCAGGAGTCAGACGACATGTCGCTCATGGCCGAGGCGATTCTTGCGGACAGCATTGATGTAGCCGATGGTCGTATAGAAGATGATATGATGGTGGTTGTGGCCCGACTCGTGCGGGCCGATTGGGAGCTTGAAAGCAATAGGAGGGTACCATCAAGTGGCTAGTGATCTATTTCCTGTGTTCATGAAAAACCTTCAGCTTCTGTCCGTAACGGCGACGGATAGAGTTTTGGTCGCGGTGAGCGGCGGGCCGGACTCTGTGGCTCTCCTACATCTCCTCTGGCGCTTTAATCCTCGAAATATCGGGGTTTTTCACTTAAATCACGGTTTTCGCGATGCTGCCTCTAAAGATGCTAGGTTTGTACAGGACTACGCAGAGAAGCTAGGTGTTCCCGCACAAATTGAAGCCTATGATATCACGGGCTTCTTGTCATCTAGCGGCGAATCAAAACAACAGGGGGCTAGGAAGATTCGCTACCAACTCTTACGAAACTTCGCAGAGGTGAATGGATATCACCGTATTGCCCTGGGTCATCATGGAGACGATCAAGCTGAGACGGTCCTAATGCGTATGCTCAGAGGAGCCGGTTTGCATGGCCTCGGTGGAATTCCACCCCAGAGAGGGCCTTTTATTCGTCCTCTTTTGAACGTCTATAAGAAGGAAATTCTTCAATACTGTAACGATTTTGAGATTCCCTATGTTGTTGACGAAAGCAATTTTGAGCCTGTTTATCTGCGTAACAAGATTCGTCAGGAACTCCTTCCCTTGCTGGCCGAAGAGTATAATCCGGAGATCGTGGCTCAGTTGGTTCAACTCTCTGACCTGGCCAGAGAAGATGAACTGGAATTGCAAAAAAGGGCCGAGGAGACTGCCGGGAAGCATCTCAAATGGCGACGGGGCCAAGTGTTATTTCCCCGCAAGGTTTTTGCCGAACTATCCATAGCCATGCAGCGCCGTGTGCTCAGAGCATTACTCCAGATCTACAGGGGCAACTTGCTGCAAATTGGCTTCAACCATATTGAAACCTGGCGTCAGCGGCTCTCGGAGGGTTCTAGTTTTAGGTTGTCCCTTCCCCAAGTATGGGTTTCAGCTAATGTTGAGTACATCTTTGTAGGGGATTTTGTGGCGAAAGAGTGGTCTCCCATGACACTCACCTTACCTGGGCAAGTCAGGGCCGGTCATTTTACCATCAAGGCCGAGATTGCTCCAAGGGATGAACTAGCTCCTTCTGAGAATAGCGAGGATTTTGACCTTGATATGCTTGAATTACCCCTCAAGGTGAGATCTCGCCAAGAAGGAGATCGCATAAAACCCTTTGGAGGTGTGGGATCAAAAAAGGTGAAGGATCTTCTCATTGACATGCATATTCCCGCTGACCAAAGGGATTTTTTGCCACTTATCTGTGACCAAGAAGATATTCTATGGATCCCCACGGTGCGCAGGAGTTCGAAAGGAGCAATCTCTAAATCAACAGTTAGGGTACTCCGTTTGAGTTGGGAATAATGGTGCCAGAATATTGTCACGCCCATACCCTTGTGTTATAATTGATTGACGTATCGCTATTTCCCGTGCTCTTGGCTCTGGAAAGGGAGGGCAAAATTTGAATAAACTTCTTCGTGGAATCAGTTTGTATTTGCTGATTGCCATCATTGCAGTGTCTATTGTTAGTAATCTTTATTCGCCTGTGTCTCCTGCAAAGGAACTCTATTACTCGGAGTTGCTACGATTTATCGATGATGATAAGGTGGCATCTGTAAAGCTTGTGGGAGATCAACATATTGAAGGTCGGCTCAGGGATGGGACCAATTTCACAGCTTTGGTGCCCATGGGTAAGATGTCGGACATTGCCGATCGCCTAGAAGTAAGAAATGTCCAGTTAGAAGCAGAATTGCCGCCACAAGCACCATGGTGGATGGCTCTACTCCCCAATCTCCTGTTCATCGTTGTGTTGGCTATTTTCTGGTTATTTATCATGAACCAAATGCAGGGTGGCAATAATCGCGCTATGTCCTTTGGCAAGAGCAAAGCCCGTCTGCATCATGAAGACAAGCGAAAGGTCACCTTTGATCACGTGGCCGGAGTTGATGAGGCCAAACAGGAACTTGTGGAAATTGTAGATTTTTTAAAGCAGCCCAAGAAGTTCAATGATGTGGGAGCGAAAATTCCCAAGGGCGTCCTTTTGGTGGGACCTCCTGGTACAGGAAAAACCTTGCTGGCCCGGGCCGTTGCAGGTGAAGCAGGGGTACCATTTTTTAGCATTAGTGGTTCGGAATTTGTGGAAATGTTCGTAGGGGTCGGTGCCTCGAGGGTACGGGATCTCTTTGAGAATGCCAACGACCTGATATACATACATAACTTGAAGGGTA
>ENA-UOOH01001308-UOOH01001308.1-fermentation-metagenome-genome-assembly--contig:-NODE-1308-length-24521-cov-12.462601_pt1 | contig 24521 bp, 18 predicted proteins | sample MGYA00245778_ERZ724025 | MGnify/ENA primary metagenome ERZ724025 (study PRJEB28704, sample SAMN03018313) | fermentation metagenome | biome: anthropogenic terrestrial biome; feature: soil... | reverse complement strand
CTCAGAATTTACTGTATTCCTGTTCCCGAAAATACTGTAGGTAATGTTCCCAAAACACTGTACAGGATTTTCCCATTTTCACTGTATTTTTAATACCTGTTTACACCTGCTTGATTTCATCCTTAATTTTTTCAATCATATTCATAATTTATCTTAATTTTCAGAGTCTTTTTAATATTACCGCCAACGGTTACGTATATGAAACGTTTGGCATTTCGAAGCTCTTTCTTGTCAAGTTACAACTACTTTTGATACGAGCTGAAACGCTCGGTAACCAACTGACCGCCAAATGTTATATATACGATGTTGTGGGTATGTTCATTATATTAATCCTCTTTTTCTCATTTCCCAAAAACATTTTTCGGTGGCATTAATATCTACCGAGGCATCATGAGCTTCCTCAAAGTCAACCCCAAATAATTTTATATGTAATTCCGATAATTTTGGCCATTTATAACCATATGGGCCTGAAAGTTTGCAATAATTAGTGGATGATTGCATTGTACAAAGTTTTCTTTTTCTATCAAAATCACTTTGTATTCTTTTTCTTATTAGTTCTGCGCCTAAAATCTTCTCATCAAAACTTATATTATGAGCAACAACGTAGTCAGCTTGTTCAACAAGTTCATTAAATTTTTTTAAAACAGTTTCAAGTGGAGCACCTTCTCTAATAGCTTTCTCAGTAGAAATGCCATGCACTCTTGATGCATCAAGTGGAATTACAAAGTTTTCAGGTTTAATGATAAAATCGTCTGACTCAATACGATTACCTTTAACATCGCATAAAATCCATGCTATTTGAACCATACGTGGCCAATTATTCAAATCTGTTACCGGAGCTTTCCAGTTTCGAGGTAACCCTGTTGTTTCAGTGTCAAAAAATAGATACATAATTTTACGGATATTAGGTTAAATGATTATATGCAGATTTATTTTTCCAAGTGCTCATTTTTGTTGTTTTCTTAATGCTTCAACAGCTTGTTCAATGCCTCTCATTTCTTTAGTTTTTTCCCATTCATCCCAAAAATCAATCGTAGCACTATTAGGTTTAATCGAGGGTTTATCTATTACAACACGGCTTGGGAGCAAGGATGCGTCTCCAACAATAAGCCCTTCTCCAATGTCTAGAATTGGAAGCATATCTGAGAAATCACCTAAATTGTCAGGAAAAAGTCGTTTGATTACATTTTGGTCATCTGGATTTGTCAAACGCATTGCCACAAAATTTCCGCATTGACTCAATATTGTTTTATTTACATCAGAGGGTCTTTGGCTAATTACAACTAATGAAACACCGTACTTTCTACCCTCTTTTGCAATTCGCTCAAAATTTGCTAACCCTTTTTCTTCCATTCCTCCTTTTATGCTTGCAGGAATATATAAGTGGGCTTCATCGCAAAACAAGGCAATTGGATGCCTTTTATCAACTTCCATCCATTGTTGAAGTGAAAAAACTAAACGTCCGATTAATCCCGTTATCAATGGTAATATATCAGATGGAACTTCTGAATAGTCAATTATTTTTAACCCCTTTTCATTACCAAAATCGATTAATTTATTAGCTAAAGAGAGGAACCAATCATATTTAAGCAAGGATTCATCAGAATTAAAAAGAAAATTCAAACGTTTGTCAGATTGTTTACTTTTAAGCCTTTGTATAAAACGAGTAAGTTTTGCATATAATGGACCTTGTTTATCGCCACGACTACCTTGGACCATTTCAGTATCCAAATCCTCAAGAGCGGATAGTACATTTTGAATTTTATATGGAATAGGACTTTCAACTGTAAAATTTTCTAAAACATCACTTTTCCCTTCCTTTACTAAAATTTCCCTCTTATTTTCGATTATTAAATCAAATAAGGTTCGTGATTGATTTGGCGCGTTACTATCACTCCTGTCTAATAGTAATGATTCCATTTCCTCGTATGAGAGAAGCCAATAAGGTAAGAAAATAATATTCTCATCGTTGGGTTTATCTGAAGGTCCTGCAATTTTTAATAAAGTTGTATTTCCTAATTCCTTTAAAGGTTTGTATTCACCATGTAAGTCAAAAACCAAACAATTAATGGATTTCAGTTTGGTTGCTTTCTCCAAAATATTGGCAACCGTCCATGATTTTCCAGAGCCAGTTCCTCCGACAATTACTGCATGTCTTTGAAAAAATTTATTGCCGTCTAAATTTGCATTTGACTCTTCTGATATAGAATACTTTCCAATAGTTAAAGGATTTTGAGTGTTAGAAGATATTATACTCATAAAATTTGAAAGTTCAGAACCTTGAAGTAAAAAACAATCCGCATTAATACTCGGAACTGTATTAAGTGTTCTTTTGAAAACATTAATGTCTGTACCGCTTTTTAGGAGTAATGTGCCAACTAAATTAATTCGAATAACATTCTCAATTATTGTATCAGGCTCATCATTTCCTTCAATTTTTTCAGAAACTGCCTTTCTCATTATTTTTGAAATCAAACCTATGATTTTCTCACCTGTTTTTGTTGAGCGGATTTGTACAATTTGATTAATTTGCACACTATTAAGAAGTTCCTCTCTATCAACTTTCACAGAGATATTTCCGGTATCAACACTCTGGACTTTCCCAATTAGAATTTCTGTACTCATTTTATAATATCTCCATGAATTTAGACAATTGCCAGAAATCACCAGCTAAGACTATGGATTGCTCAATTTCTGAATTGTTTGATTTATAAATAACATTTGTTTGTCCTGCTGAATTTTCTTCAAATAGGATGTATCTTTCTGCCCCTCTTAATTCTGTATAAGCACTATCAGTTATTTTTTTTGTAATTAACACTATTGGAATTCCCTTTTTTATTTGGGTCTTTATTCTTGGGGTTAAATGTTCATCATTAAAACCAAATCCAATAACTAAAAAACTAGAAGCTTCTTTAATAGCACTGTCAGCATTTTGGATTAACTCGCGATACGGACTATTGTATGCTTCCTGATACTTGCTCTTACCTGGAGCAATTATTTGAGGTGTATAATTGTCAAAACATGAATTAACATATCTAATCTCACCGTTGATATTAAACCAATTCAACGAACCATGTACCTTAATGAGATTAACAACATTTTTTGTTTGGAATAAATTTTCATTGAAAGAAGATAATACTTTTCCGTAAAAACCATCTGTAAATAAAATATCATAATACGACATTGTATATTCTAAAACCCTATCATAATTAGTAGTTACAATATTTAATACCTGCGGATGAACCTCAATAAATTTTTGAATTAAAAGCTTAATTCCATTAAAATCTCTTGAATTGTTTGTTGTTAATCTTTCTAAAACTAATTTATCAGCTTCATTTATTTCATGCCATATAACCTTCTTTATTTCAGGAATTTTGTCTTGATACTTTTCTTTACCTAATTCTATTTCTAAATTATCATTAGCTATGTCAAAATCACTAATTTCTTTTTTTAGTCTCTCGTTTAAAGCCCCCATACTAGGTATTCCAAATGAAACAGTAGCTCCTGACCCCCAAACAATTAATGGGGGATTTTTAAGAAAGTTCTGAACCATCTTAAAAGTACTCTCTACTATTTCATTTTTTTCTTCTTTCATTATATCTTAAAGTTTGGAAGTGTCTCTTTTTGCATTACCCACAACGGACGGAACTATATACAGTTGCCGACTGCGGGCGGTTTTCCTGTCGAGCCGCACCGCCGCTGTTGCGGGCTACAAGGCTTGTTGTCAGCACGGAAACGGCAATTGACATATAGTTTTTGTTACCAGCAGTTTTTATGGCTCCTCATAGAATTTAATGTTGTTTAAAGCTAAAAATTCTTTTATTCTGTCCACATGAATGCAATGCCCAACATTCAAGAATGGATAATTAGAGACTTTTGTCCTTTTCCCGTCATTTACGATTTCTTTGTCTTTAATGTCAAAGCCTAAATGTAAGTGACTTGTCATATACTGCATGCCATAAATTAACCCATCGGAGTCAAATAATGGACCTCCACTTTGTCCACGAAGTCCAGGAGTACTCATTTCAATTGAGATGACTTGACCACCGTCTGCACCAAATCTAGTTATGATTCCATCCAACGGAAATTTAGGAGAATTTAGATTCCCTGTATTCGTCCATTCAATATCGTCTGTTGCAGGATTATGTTGAAAATTATTAAATTCAGGGAAAGGGTATCCAAGCCTACAAAGAGATTTCCCTTGCTTTATTTTGTCTGGATCCTTGACAAAAGTGGCATATGAGTTATAGAATTTCTGTTTAAACCCTTCGAAAATAATTATTGCTAAGTCAAGAGTCGGGTGTGCGTGAAACTTTATATTGCCTATTATGTCGACTGTATTTACAAATTGATTCTTTATTTGAACAGTTGTCTCCTTTTTCAATTTATATTTAGCTTCAAGACCAAAAAGATTTTTTTTGAATTTTCCATCTTTAGGCAACTTGTCCCTTTCAGCTTTAAAATTATTAAACTGAATATTTATGGGATCAGCTTGCGCAATGACATCTAATACGTGTTTACAAGTTATTGCAACTCCGTCTTCATTAACAAAAAATATTGTCGAAGTTCCTGGAGAAATCAGACCACCATATGTCCTCGTTATTGTGTGAACTGGTCTTGTAAATTGGTCTACTGTTTCAATTGCTTTAATGTACATATTGTCGGTTTTTTAAAATTGCTGGTAACGTTTCGCGGCTTGGCGAAGGTGGCGATTTTACCACAAATGTTCATACGAAGCACACTCTTCAAATTTACGATAAACTGTCATACGAAGAACTGAACCGCCACTTTTGCCAAACCGCTGTTAGTGGCTGGGCTTCTTTGTTTTTCGTCTGTTAGCAACATTTTTTGTCCTGCTGAATTGGTGGACAAGCAACACTTCCGTAACTACAATAAACACAGCAGTCGCCTTGTTTTGGTTTTAGAACTTGTTTACATTTTTCACATTCGTAAAAATATTGACAAGCGTCTGTCGGCATTGTTTCTTCTTTCTTGTGTCCGCAGTTGGGACAAGTTATTGTTGATTGTAATTTGATTTCCATTTTAATTTTCTTTTTTGTCAGCTACAGAATATCCTGTTGAGTTTATTGCTTTTTCGATTTCAGAAATGTTTGTTTTTGAGTTGTCAAATTCTACGATTGCATTTCCATTTTCGTAAGATGCGTTTGAACTTATTATTCCTGTCAATTTATTTACTTCGTGATTTACGTGTTCGCCACAACTTTCACAAGTCATACCGCTAATCGTAAATTCTATTTTTTTAATATTGGATTTGTCCACTACTATGATTTGCTTTTCAGCCTTTGAGTAAAAAACACTTGAATAGTATGGAAAAGCAAGCATAACGATGGCAAATCCCGTTACTATTCCTAAAAACATTTTTGACTGAATGAATTTTGGTTTTTCTTCTGTCTCACAGTTGCAGTCAATTTGCTTTTTTGGTTTCAACTTTTGATACCAAGCAAAACCAAGCACTAAAATTGTCATTCCGATAAAATACGGTCGGAAAGGTTCAAGCCAAGAAAAAGTTGAGGCAAGTCCGCTTGTTCCTGCAATGAGAGCCAAAACAGGTGTAATGCAACACAATGAAGCTGCAATTGCTGTTAAAAGTCCTGCTCCAATTAGTTTGTTGTCTGTTTTCATAATGTTTCCAAAATTTTGTTTTCGTCAAGTATTTTGAAAAACGGTTTCAGCATTTTTTCATACTCTTTTGTTAATGAGTAAAAAATGGTTTGAGCTTCTCTTTCTGTTTCAATGAGTTTTCTGTCTTTGAGTTTTCGCAAGTGTTGTGAAACCGCTGAAATTGTCATACCAAGAATATCGCTTATATCACAAACACAAAGTCGTTTTTCTTCATAGATCAGAAAGAGAATTTTCAGTCTTACGTTGTTTCCTGCCAATTCAAGTCCGTTTGATAAATAGTCAAATGAGCCGTTGAGTTCTGAAACTCTGTCTTTACAGCGATTTATTTGTTTAATGTCCGCTTGTTGTCGTATGCAAGAATTGTTGTCCATAGTACAAAGGTAGTCAATTTGCTTATTTAAGCAACTACTAAAATACGAAACATCAAAAAGAACCCGATTTGTCTGTCGGGTTGTGTCGTCATAGCCTTGCCACTAACGTGTTACGTGTATGGTGTCGTTTGGCGATTGGAAGCACGAACCTTTCAAACTAACACAAATTTTATTAAATGTAACACCCTTGAATTTAGCACTATCCGCCAAATGATTTATACACTTTGTTGTATGCTGGTGTTTATCCTTCAAAGTCAATCCGTCTCAAGTTTTAACAAATTTAACAGTTTTCTTATCAATCTGCACAGACGTTGATTCGGAGTACAAATTTATTTTGTTTTTGTGGGTGGGTAAATCCCCAAACCGCCCTTAAAGGCGGTAATTAGGGTTGGCTTTGTAAGCTCTTTGGCAAGTTTAGGTTTAGAGTGGCTCGTGCGACTTGACAATGTGCTTACAAAAAGGGATGGCTATCATTTCCCAAGTTTCAATATTCTAAATGCACCCTGAGATACAATCAAAAAAACAATAGAACCAACAATCAAATCAGGATATTTTGATTGGGTCAGCAACACCAATACTCCAGCTAAAATAACTCCTGAATTTATTATTACATCGTTGGAAGTAAAAATCATACTGGCTTTCATGTGTGCTTCTTTACTTTTCGATTTCTGGAGTAGGTACAAACAGATGGCATTGGCAGTTAATGCTAAAACTGAAACTCCAATCATAATTCTGTAGTCTGGCATTTCTTCAGAACCTATAAATCGTCTTACCACTTCTATAATACCTAAAAAGGCTAAGGATAATTGAAAATAACCACTCCAACGTGCAACTTTCTTTTTTCTCAGAACTGTTGAACCAACTGCCCAAAGACTTAATCCATATACAAAAGAATCAGCTAACATGTCTAAAGAATCTGCCACCAAACCCATTGACTTTGAAATAAGTCCGGTAGTCATTTCAATTATGAAAAATCCAAAATTAATTATGAGTATCGTCCATAACAGTTTTGATTGTACATCGGAACTTTCTATTGTTACTTCCTTTTCATCAATAGAACTTGAATATGTATGTTTTGCTCCAAAGTTTAATGATTCCAGACGCGATAATATTTCTTCATCTTCCCGAGAATGAAAAACAGTAAGATTGCGATTTTCAATATCGAATTCCAATTTCCTGATAACCTCTATTCCATCCAACTTCATACGAATCATGTTTTCTTCGGATGGACAATCCATTTTCGATATGTGGTATTCTGATTTAATCATTGTCGCCTGATAATCTAAGTTTTATTCCTCCATTAAATACAAATCCATCAGCCGGTGCCCAAATATCAGGGAAAGTAGGATTATTTGTTGGCGGCAAAACCAAAGGTTCAAAATCAGATTGCATAACGTTTGTAAAGTTCTCGAAATTCACGAATAAAGATAAACGTTCCCAATGTCGCATAATCATTATTCCCATTGTCCAATAATCTGTTTTTTGATTGTATAAATTATCGAACTGTTTCCCAGTGTAATAAACCTCATATCCAGCAGACCATTTTTCTTCAATTTCATAGAATAATACTGCACCCGCATTGTGCTTTGGTGTAAGTGGTTTCTGGTTATTGATATTATCGTATTGTAATTCGGTATTAACAAAGGCGTAGTTTAAATAGAGTTTAAAATCGTCGTATGTTAGTTTTATATTGGTTTCAAAGCCTGAACTTAAAATGTTACCATCAGCGCTTTCAAAATAAGCCATGCCCATTGTTTCGTCTTCCCGTAAAACCAATGCATTTTTTAGCTGAGTCAAAAAGAAGAGTTGGTTGATTGAGAAAGTCATTTCATCGCCCAATGCGGTTTTGTAATTTATATCGAAATTTCCTCCTATTGAAGTTTCTGCATCTACCAGGTCTTTTGATAATGGTTGAATATCCCGATAATAAATTCTCTCAGCATCTTCGGTGAAAATTGTAGGAAGCTTGTAACCCATAGCACCGCCAAGTCGTGAACTTAATTTATTGTTAGGTTTAAATAACAATGAAAAACGTGGCAGCACAAATGTCCCATAGTCAGCATTGTAGTCGGTTCGTAAACCAGTTTCTAACCCAAGTTTTTTACTAAAATCGGTAGTGTTTTGAATAAAGCCACCAAAGGTGTTATGTGTATAATCTCTTGCAGAATATGAGTCAGCGTCTGTCTCTGTAAACTGTTCGAGATAATGGTTTAATCCCAATTGCCATTCTGTATTATCGTTTTTATGCAAATTGTATATGGCTTCGGTAAAACTGGATAATTGATTTCCACTGAATCGGTAGTCTGGAATACTTAGTTTTCTGTCAAAATAGGAAACACTATTTTTAAAAGAGAATGTTCTGTCATCGGTTGTATTCCGAAAACTTAATTGCGTAGCATAACGTTCCGATTTATTTTCTTCGGAAAAAATATGTTCAGTACTTGTGTTTCCCTTTATCACTTCCATGTCTCCACCCGTTCTATTATCGATGGTAGTGTTTAACCCTAAACTTAATTCAGTGTTAGGATTGAAGTAGTAGTAGAATTTTGGATTTAGACTAAAAGTTTGCGCTTTGGGCATATTTGAAAAACCATCTTCGTCGGGGTCGAATGCGATTTGATTATTAGCTGAGCCATAAACTGAAAGACCAACTTTTCCGTATTTCTGCGCATAAAACAAATTGCCAGTTGTACCCAAAGCACTTGTTTGATTTAGCATAACATCAAGCTTTGCTTCCTCTTCTGGTCGTATGGTTACAAGGTTTACCAAACCTGCAATTGCTCCACCACCGTACAAAGTAGAATTACTCCCTTTAATTAGCTCAACTTGCTTTAAGTCAAGCGGTGGTATTTGCATAATAGATAACCCACCGGCGAAACCACCATAAAGTGGCATTCCATCTTTTAATATTTGTGTGTATCGACCATCCAAACCCTGAATGCGAATACTCATATTTCCAGAACTAAGTGAGGTTTGCTGCATATGCACACCTGTGGTTTCTCTTAAAAGCATGCCAATATTTGTTGAGTTCATAGCTGCTTTTTCGCCTAATTCTTCGCCTGTAATTGCTTCAATTCTTGTTGGAATATCCTGAATTGTTCGGGAAGACCTTGTTGCTGCAATTACAACTTCTTCAAGTTCTTCTCCTTCTTCCAGCTCAACTTCAATCGTTTTGTTGTTGTCATCTGGAAAAGATAAAGTAATTTCCTTTTCTTCAAAGCCGACAAAAGAAATTACAAACTCTATTTCGCCATTGGGTAAATTCTCCAATCTTGCAAAACCCTCATTATTTGTAATTGTACCTGTCGTCGTTCCTTCAATAATTACACTTGCTCCAATTAAGGATTCGCCAGATTCTTCTTTTACCTCAAAAGTTATTTTGTTTTGTGCGAATAATAAACCTGTTGAAAAAAGAAGTAATAGAATAGTGAATGTTTGTTTCATAGCATAACTTTTAAAAATTATGTAACAAAACTACTGAATGAGTACGTGCAACAGTATTGCAAAGTTTTATCGGCAATTAGGGCAAATTCCTTTTACCACAAAATTGGCATTTTCAAACGAGAAGCCTTCTGCTAAATCCATCTTTGGAACTGGCATGTCTTTCATACAGTGAGTTTGACCGCATTTATTGCATAAAAAATGAATATGAAGGTCATCGGGTTTGCAGGTACAATCATCATCGCACAAGGCATATTTTACCGCTCCCGTACCATCGTCAATGCTGTGAATAAGGTAGTTGTCCTGAAACGTCTTGAGCGTACGAAATATAGTTGACCTTTCAACATTGTCAAACTGCTGTTCTATTTCATAAAGGCTTAATGCTTTCTTTTGTTTTTCTAAAATCTCGTAAACCAATTGGCGCATAGCGGTTGGTTTGATATTCTTTTGTTCTAATTTTTTATCTGTTTTACCTTTCATAAATGTAAATGTACAATGATTAAGCTAATGTAGCGCAGGCAAAAAAACAACTCTTTTGCAAACTTTGGATTGCAGGGCTGGCTTGCAGCGGTTTGCAAATGTGTTGTTTTGTGCGGTTGGGTTTCTTTTGTCTTTGCGGGGGGGAGAGAAAAAACAAAATAAATTACCCTCAATATGCACTGACCTTTTTACGAAGCACCAAATCAATAAATTTTTCTTTCTATTAATTAATCTTTTATTTCAAAGCATCGAGTTTTGTCTTTTTACACTTGCATACAACGGTTCTCAGCTATACGCAGGCAGGGATTTTTACTACTAAACTTCCTACGAAGAACTGAACTTTAAATTTACCACTTTCCTTTCCTACGAAGCACGAAAGCCCTGCTTGCGTATAGGTGATGTTATCGCTTCGGTGTTCTTTTTCGTCCGTTATTCTTTTCAATTTTTGCTGCATTGTTTGTCTGTCCGTGCGGTGGAAAACAGAAAAGCTCTTTTGCAATTTTGGGTTTGCGGGCTGGCTTGAGCGCATTGCAAATGTGCTTGGCTGTGTGGGTTGGATTTTCATTTCTATGCAACTTTTATATTATAAACACTTTGTCCGCCTCCAGGATAATTGGTGAATATGTGCTGATAAATTACGTTTGTTTTTTCATTTACTTCATCTTCTGAATAGGGCTCCTGAGGTAGCCATAAAAGAGTGTCATAAATGGTTGTTTTAACTTGAGCCCTCAACTGTGTGCTCTCTCTCCAACGTTCAATTTTTAATTTTTCAGCTTTTAAGCTGTCTAAGGTTTGCTTCGCCACCTTTTTAACCTCATCAATCTCTTTGTCTTTTAAATTATCTTTCTTCAATAAGTCAAAAATGGCAAGCGTTTCTTCATCGAGGCCTTCTCTGATAGCTCTCGAATCTTCTTCTGAAAGTGTTTTAAGGAAGTCTGATAAGTCGTCAAATGCTTTTTTGGTTGCATTGATGTCTTTCCCGTTGTTATATTCTTCAATAATCTCCTTGTACTTTTCGTAAAACTCCAAACGCAAAGGATTTTCCTTTACCATTTGTTTTAACTTTTTTTCTATCGCTTGCTGTAGATCAAATACCATTGTATTCTTCCTATTTACTTTGGCAAAAGCAGCTTTCAACTTATCAAAATCCAAATTACTTAAATCAATATAATCAGGCTCAGGTTCTGATACTTCATTGATGAAGACACTCTCATTCACAACAGTTTGCAGCTGCAACATAATTTCAATGATATCCGCAGTTTTTACTTTCTGATTTAGCTGATCATAAATAGCTTCTATTGCGTTGAATTGCTTAATGAAAGGTTTAATTTGTTCCTCTGGATACAAGGCTTTGTATTTCCTGAAAACATCTCTTGCCATTATTTCAAATTTTGCACGAGTAGTTTCATTTAGACAAACAGCATCAGTTGCTTGATTAATTTTTGCCAATTTTTCCATTGGCTTGGCATTCATTAAATCAGACAGATTAAAGCCAAGTTCTTTTAAATAGCCTTTTGTCGCACGTATTGACTCTTCTAATTCTTCTGCTAGTTGTTCTAGCAATTCAACTGGTCTTGGGTTTTCATCATCACCACCCGTACCACTGGTACCGACTCTATCGCCTCCTTCACCATAAACTGAATAGGCTTTTTCTAATTGCTTGTAAACATTTCCATAGTCTACAATCAACCCATTTTCTTTTTCATCGTCATAAACACGGTTTGCTCGAGCTATTGTCTGCATCAATGTGTGACCTTTAATCGGCTTATCGAGATAAACTGTAGAAACACAAGGAGCGTCAAAACCAGTAATCCACATGGCACAAACAATTGCCAGTCGAAATGGATTTTCTTCATCTTTGAATTCTTTTTCCAAATCTCGCTCAACTATTTTCTTTCGGTGTGGGGCAATTTCCAATTTCATTTTGCGGAATTTATCCACTTCGTTTTGCTCGCTACTGACCACCACACAAACTTCAGTTTCTTCAACCTTTTTGAGTTTGCGTTTTAGCTGCAATTCTTCTTGTTGGTCTTCCGCTTTTTCAATTCTCTTCTTTAAGTCAGCAACATATTCAGGCCAGTATTTCATTACTAAATCATACATTCTGACAGCTGTTGGTTTATCGAGAGCAACAAACATGGCTTTACCCTGATAACCTCTTTCATTGAAATGCCAGACCAAGTCTTTAGCAATAGCATCTAAGCGTTTTTCAGAAGTTAAAACGGGATAATCCCTCTTAAATTCACGTTCTAGTTTTCTTCTTTGATCTTCATCTAAATCCTCATTTTCGATGAGTTCAGCCATTTTTTCATCTAACTGTGGATTCTCAATCCCGAGTTTTTCTCCTCTGTTTAAATAACGAAGGGGTAAAGTAGCACCGTCATCAATAGCTCGTTTGAAATCGTAAACTGAAACGTATTCACCGAAAATATTTTTGGTAAGCTCGAGTTCTTCTTTGATGATTGGGGTTCCTGTAAAACCGAGATAGGAAGCGTTCGGGATGCCATGAAAACGCATGTTACGGGCAAATGTGCCCGCTTGTGTCCTGTGTGCTTCGTCTGAAATTACGATTATGTTCGATCGGTCAGTGATTAAGGGATATTCTGTTTCTACTTTTGGATCAATGGAAAATTTGTGGATTAATGAAAAGACATACCTGTGATTTTCAGAAAGCAATTCACGCAAATGTTCTCTGCCCGAAATTCCTTTTTTGCTGCCTGCAATAACATTTTTCTCAGTTACAGCACCTACTCCGGTAAATGTATCGTACAACTGCCGTTCTAATTCCGTTCTGTCAGTTACCAATAAAAAGGTGTAACTACCTCCAAATTTTCTGTGAATTTTTTGAGCTATAAAAACCATTGAATAGGATTTACCACTTCCTTGAGTGTGCCAGAAAACCCCGAGCTTACCTTTTAATTCTTCAATATTCTTGGCTTTATTCAGAACCTTGTTTACCCCAATGAACTGGTGATTTTTTGCAATGATTTTAATCAAGTCGCCATCCGAATCATCAAACAGAATGAAGTTCTCGAATAAATCCATTAAACGTTTTCTGTCGCAAGTTCCCCTTAGAATTGTATCTAAGCTTACAATTCCCTCCTCATCTTCTTCAATCCGTTTCCATTCATTGAAGAATTTATAGGGGCTGGTAACTGTTCCAATCTTAGCATCTGTTCCGTTGCTTAAAATGATAAAAGCATTAGAATGAAAAACATGTGTTATAGTGTCTTTATAGTCGGTTAAATTATCGGTGTAAGCATTTCGTAAATCAGTGTGATGCGCCTTGAGTTCAAAAAATACCAGTGGAATACCATTTACAAAACCGATAACATCAGGTCTCCGATTGTATAATTCCCCAACAACTTCAAGTTGACGAACAGCAAGAAAATCGTTTTCAGTTGGGTTTTCAAAATCAAAAACTTGTAATTTTTTCTTTACCAGCTCTCCTTTTTCATTGGTAAAGCTTACATCAACACCTTTAGTAAGTAATGTATATTTTTCCTTGTTAAGTTGAACCAGTGTTTTGTCGGCAGCTTTCTGTGTTATTTGGTCTATGGCATGTTGATAGGCTACATTGGGTAAATCTGGATTGAATTTAATTAATGCTTTTAATAAGTATCTTTTGAGGATTACTTCGGATTTGTCATCACGGCCTAATAAACCATTTTCGCCAAAAGTTTCTTTTTGCCAAGCATACTTTACCGACCAGCCTAAATCCTCTAAGGCTTGCTGTGCGGCAGCTTCTACTAAATTATCTTCTGAATATTCGTTGCTCATTTAATCCTATATTACTTGTTAATCCAAAGTTGTATTTCTTCCCCAATTTGTTTCTGCCAGTTTTTCACCGAACCACTGTATTCGGTAAATAAGAGCCCGCACTCCATGTCGGAAAGTTGTTTTTGTTTTTTGACCTCCACAAATTTTCCGGTAACGTAATCCGAATCACCGGGATATAAGAGAGCAACTTTCTTTGCCTCAAAATAGTGGTGATAGGCATACATTTGCCTTATATCTTCAATGGAAGGTTTACTGTCTACCAACTTCCATTTCGTATCCAGCACATAGTTATTTTCTTTTGTGGAAACAGTTATATCGGGTTTGATACTTCTTCTTTTACCACCTTCGGGTTTCCAGAAATATTTGGATGCTTGACCTCTAACTTTAAGCTCTTGACTTTTCTTTAAACTCACCAAAACAAACTGTTCCCATAGTGCATTCATGTCAAACATCAAGGCCAAAACATCATCTCTACCTTTGCTTAAATCAGGGTGATAATGAAGAAGAATCAAACGGGCAATTTCAATGGCTTTTTTGTAGCTGATGGTTTTACGATTGAATACCAACTTATCAAAATCAGATTCAGTAATTTTCTGATTGGGCATTTCAGGGAAATTGAGCAAAAGCGCATTGATTCTTCCAATTAATGCCGAACTGGTGTTAATTCGTTTGAGTACAATTAGTGTTTTGTAAAGAATGATGTGGAGTAAATGCTCTCTATCGTAGATGCTATGCTTGGTAAAAAAACGCTCCTTGTGTACTAGATTTTTACTCACCTGCTTATTAAACTGTAAGCTTCCTTTTAGGGTGTTTAAATTCCCTTCCGTTTTACGATACTTTTTAACCAATCCACGGTGTAAAAGGTATTCCGTTTCTGTAATAAACAGTTCAAAATATAAATCTAGAACTGAGTTGTTCCGGATTTTTAGCTGAGACGAACTTGGTGCTTTAACATTAAAACCATGAACAGCACGGAGCATGTCAATTAATACCTGATTCCATTTTTTCTTTTCTGCCTCATCTTCTTTTTTTCTTTTATCTGCTTTTGGTAGGACACTGATGAGGGTATTTCCAACCTGAATAGCTCCAACATATTCATTAAACTGTATTCCATTTCGGATCAAACTATAATAGGGCACTCCTTTTCCAAAAAAACGCACAAAGGCATCTAATTTGGGTTGGTCAAATACAACATCATCCTCAAACTTTTGATTGAGTAAAACAGTCTGGTGTTCAAAAACACATATATGTTGTCTTTTATCTTTCAAGTTAATCTGTCAAGGTCTGGTTCATTAATAAACGGATTGCCTTTTCAAAACTCATCTCAGTTTGTATGTATTGATTGCCGGGTTGTTCCGACCGATAATCAATTATTTGAAAAATATCTTTCTCCGCAAAATCTTCATTTTCATACCCCGTAGCAAAGTCCGACTGATCGTTTTCATTTTCCGTATAAACGAATCCATTACCTAAAACTGCCCCGATTTTAGCATAATCGCCAAAGAAATATTCTTGGAGTAGAGGAATGATATTGCGGTAGAAAGAATCCAAAAGTTTGGGTTCGGGATTCTGTTTCTCTTCTTCGTTTAAAAGAAAGTAAGAGTGTCCAATAAGGTGATCTCTGTCTAAAAGCTTTTCAATGCGCTTGTTGATTTTCCTAAGAATTTCACGGCCTTTTACGCCTGCAAATTCATAATCAAGACCCGATAAATCATAGCGTGGGGGCATCTCTGTGAAGCTAAATCTTCTTCTTAAGGCTGTATCCAAAGCTTCAACACTGCGGTCTGCTGTATTCATTGTGCCGATGATGTAAAGGTTCGGTGGCACACCGAATTTTTCTTTACTATATGGGAGGCTTACCTCCAACGCTTCATCTTTGCCAAGTCTTTTGTCTGCTTCAATCAACGTTATCAGCTCTCCGAAGATTTGTGATACATTTCCACGGTTGATTTCATCAATAATAAGGACATAGTTTTTGCCTTTAACAGTGATGAAATCTTCTTTGGTCATTTTTTTAACTACCTCAACTTTGTCGCTGTATGTATATGCCTTTTCTTCTACCTTACCGTTTACCCTTTTCGTTATTTCTTTAATGGCATTTAAAACAGACCAATAGGCGGATGAATTACTTCCTCCAATTACCTCTCTAAATTCATCGTTTATATTACTTACGCTATCTAGGCTTTCAATGGCAGCCTGTAATTTTGCTAACCTTGCCTTAGAAACCGTGTAAGATCGGGTACCATTATGGTGCTTGATGATTATATTTCCTTGCTGTGAAATACTGTCAATCAATACTGTGCCGCCTGATTTTGTTTTTAACTCAACTTCTTCATCATTGATTAACTTTTCTTGTACTTCTTCAATGAACATGTCGTAAAGGTTAGAAAAGTCCAAGGCTTCAGCGGTTTCTTTTGACTTTCTAAACTTGGCTATATCAAAGGCGGCTTCAATGCTTAGCTTTTTAAATATACCAGGCTCAACTCTATAAATAATTTCCTCTCCCTCTTTTTCGGGTTCAATCGGCTTTATCCCCTCAATAAACTCTTCATAACTCATACTTTGATGAAATGTAGAAAAGACAATTTGCCCTTCTTTCAACTTTTTATCAAATTCATGTTTGATTTGAGAACGAGATAAGCCAGAAAAGTCCAAACCAATTATTTGAAGAGCTTCATTAACGGTATGGTATGTTTTACCAGTTCCCGGAGGGCCAAAAAGTATTTGGTTCAAGGACTTATTGGAGTATTTTTTTGTCATTGATAATTCAGTTTTTATTACGACCTCATCGTTTTCAATTTCTTTGATAGGTGAAAGGTTGTCTTGTGTCGGCTTTGAAAACTTGCCAAAAAATTTGAAATCGGTTATTGGCTTTGGTGAAATTTTCTCAATAGATTCTGCCAGAAAAATAATGTAGGCCTTTTTCTTATCATCTTTATAATCTTCAAATTTGGAATGAAAGTGCTTAACACTTCTATTTTCCCAATTCTTTTCGGATAATTCTTTTTGACTAATGGCAAAATCAATAATGTTTGCCTTGTAATCTACTTGACCCTTACTGCTGTAGTATAATGGAAATGATTGTCCTTCCTTTATTTTATCCTTTAAAAAATTTAGTGTTTTTTGACCACCGCTGGGCTTTTTACTATTCCAAAGGATTAAACCCTCAAATGATGCTTCTAAATAGGTTGCATCTTCTTGCCAACCTGTTCCATCAGATGCCATTAATCCTATTACTTCTTCAACCCACTCTTGTCTAAAGGAATACACAAGAGAAGAAATCAAATATGTGTAATTATCCGGATTGAGCGGTTTTAATTCATATTTGCTAAAAAATGATTTAAGTTCATTTATGAAGGTACTTGCTGAATATTCCTGCTTCAATAAATTTACGCTCACCATTTGGCGGTGATTCTCACTTAGAATTGTGCAATTGTCCTGAGGGCTTAAAAGATAGCTAAACGCGTTAACTATAGATTTCCCTGTTATCTCAGCATGTTTAAATTTGAGTTTAACCAAGCCCTCTACCCAATTACCCATGCGAACACTCGCATCGGCTAATATTCTATCATCATCGTATCGATTGTATTTAGACTTGTCCTTGGCTCGATTGTCACAATAGGCAATGATTTCAAAAAGCAAATCCTTTATTTTATCAATTTCAGGGTTAATTTCTGTAATTTCCAAAAACTGGTTGTAATCCGATGAAAGACGAATCAAATCTTCCCTCATTTGATCAGATACTTCTAGCTCCAACCACTTATTGAGTGCTTGCTGACCTTTCAAGAAGTAAAAATCTGCTTCCTGAATTATTTTCTGAAAGTGTGGTTGCTGGATGATATGTTCTATTTCTTGCTGATTCATATATTTTCCACTTTTCCATATTCAACCCCATCCTCAGCAGCCATCAATAATTCCGTCTCGATTTCACTCACATCAATCATTCCGGTCATTAGTCTTGGTAATAGAATATCGCGGGCTTCTTTTAGATATTGATTTTGATTTCCTAAAATGTAGATCTGCTTGTAGATGGGTTCAACTATAGCGTTGAATTTTTCTAAAACATCATTGCTTGGTTTTTTAACCTTTTGAAATTTCAAAAATGCTGTCCAGTTGTAGTTTACAATATTGCTGGCACTTCTGATTTCGAAGACTTCTGTTCCTCTGATATTTCGGAGAAAGCGGAGAAACAGAAATAAAAAGCTTGAATACTCCCTTTTAGCAGGACGAGCCAATTTGCAGAAACTGGCAGGCATCACAGCATTGTCAAATTGCTTTAGCAGTTCTTCTGTAACTAAGAGCGTTTTCGCAACGCCTTCGTAGCTGCTCCCTCCGGAAACTTCAAAAATGATATCTCCATCTTGCAACTTGCGTGATGCCAGATTGGATTTTTTGTGATAGCGGAAAGGTACTTTTTCAAGTTTCCCATTTGGTAACTCATCGATATCTGTACCTCTGATTACATAAGCAGGTTTATTAAACTCGTCCGTTAATTCATCATTGCCCCAACCACCGCCAATTTCGTGACCTATTAGCGAGCCCAAATTAACTTCTTCAAATTCTTTATTGCTAGAGTACATTTCATTGAAAGTATTCTGAGTCAATTCTTCCAGTAGTTTAATACGCTGTAAATTATTTTCAATCAGATCATCGTAGGACGAAAGGATTTTAGCAATTCTGTTTTGAATTGGCAATGAAGGCAAGTACACCTTTAATAAGCCCAAATCATCTCCGCTGAGTTCTTGCTGGTTAGTAGCGCCCTTTGCAAAATTTTCTATTTGAGGCTCTTGATACCCTAAATAATAACCTAGAAACCTTTGATCAACATTTTCAATTAGCTTCACAATTGTAACGTGGGTATCAACAGTAACTATATTGTTTTGTGGCAACTCTTTAACATATGCCGTTCTTCCCAATGTCCCAGTGCCCGTTGAATTAACTAATATATCTCCTATGCAAACTTCTTTATTTGGTGTAATTTTCTTAGTTCTATCTGTTAATCTTGCTTCTGAAAATGAAAGTATATTATTCCTAATACACTTTTGATTAATAACAATGTAACCATCATTTTCAACATATTTCGGAGTTACCCCTCTATTTATGCTGACTGCTAATTCCCTGAGCCTATATTCTTTCCATCCATTAATCATATCACTATGCTTTGAATTTGACCCATTAAATTGTTAGCATCATTACTCAATTTGTTTAGGCTGGAATTTATTTCGCTAATCCGCTTTTTATAATCAAAATCCTCATCTATATTAATAGAGTATCCAACATAGCGACCAGGTGTAAGTGAATAATCATTTTCTTCTATTTCTTCCAGATCAACAATTTTACAAAGGCCTTCTACATCCACATATTGGTTTTCAGGAAAATATTCCAAGAGTTTTTTCCAATCGCTAATGCGTTGTTTGAGTTCTTTTAAAAACTCCGCAACACCTGTTTGATAAGCTTTCAAAGGTTTATTGAGTTTATTCAATTGGTCTTTGAATGGCTTCATTTTAGCAGTAGCCGTTTTCTTATCAATTTCTTCACGCTCAACTTGTTCCGTGATTTTTACGATCTCTTTTTCTAAGGAAGTAATCAATTCAGAAACCTTTGAAGCAGGTTTTTCGAATGATTTAAAAATCTCTTTTGCTTCTTGTGGATTATCAATGTTACTCAATTCAATCTTTTCAGGAATGATGATGTCCTCATTTTTCAAATCAACCGAAAGCTGCTTCAATTCTTTTGCAAGCACAACATAATACCCGTTTACAATTTCAAATTGCTCCTTTAATGCTTGCTTATGCGCTTGCTCGGCTTGTGAAATGGCTTCAGTATTTCCTCTGTATAATTGAACAATAGTTGTAAGGTTCAGCAATTGTCCATCAGAAAAGTCGTTGATTGTTGAACTAACAACACGATACGTGTTTCTTGCATCAATCATCAGGATTTTATCTTTATTTTCTGCTGGTTTTCCTTTATCAAAAAACCATAAATGGCAAGGTAATGAACGAGTATAAAAGAAGTTATTACCCACCGAAACAATGACATCCACAGTTTTAGTGGCAATCAGTTTCTCACGGATTAACTTTTCAGAATTTCCGGCATCAGTGGCCGAGCTCGCCATAACAAAACCAGCACGACCTTTTTCATTCAAATAGGAATTGAAATACTGAATCCACATATAGTTGCCATTGTCGGCATTGGGCACTCCAAAAGGCAAACGTGGATCTGTTTTTACATAATCTTTATTCTTGTCAATCTTCTTCACATTGAATGGCGGATTAGCCATTACAAAATCACATTTGCCTGTAAGATCGTGCGGGTTGCTGTAGAAACTATTGTTCTCAATGATTTTGCCTTCAATTCCGTGAATAGCAAGGTTCATTTTTGCCAGTCGAACGTTATTCGATTTTAATTCCGTACCGTAAACCCTAATGGCTTCGTTTACTTGTTTGTTGGTATTATTTTTTATAAAATGTCCAGTCTGCACAAACATACCACCCGAACCACAAGCAGGGTCATGAATAATTCCATGGTCGGGTTCAATAAAGTTTACAATTAGTTGTACCAATGAAGGTGGAGTAAAGAATTCGCCTCCTTCCTGGGCACCTGCACCGCTCATTGAGAATTTCATAAGGAAGAACTCGTATATCCTCCCGAATACATCACCTTTAATGTTACGTACAGAGTCTTTATTGAAAACTCGGATAAGTGAACGCAACAGATCGGCATCAAATTCCTGATAGTTTTTAGGCAAAATGCCCTGCAAATCTTTGTAATCCGCTTCAATCAATTGCATGGCATTGTTTACTGCTTCTGCTATATCTGCGCTTTCGGGTAGATTTGCCAAGTATTCATATTGTGATTCAGCTTGCAGATACATTGCACCTGCCCCAATTAGGTCATCTTTAGTTAGTTCTCTTTTCTTACCTGTTCTCGGATTTATGGCTAAGGTTTCTTCAATCTGGTTTTTAGCTTCTTCAAACTTGTTTTGCGCATAACGCAATAGAATCAAACCCAGAACAGGGTCTTTATATTCGGCTGCTGTCAATTTAGAATTAGCACGCAATTCATCGGCAGCACCCCACAATTCAGTTTCTAATTTTTTTATCTCTTCGTTTGTCATCTTCAATATTTTACGCTGTTGTTTCTGCTTCTGCAGGATTTATAAGTTCAGTAATGCCGTTTAAATGTAAGCCATCAAAGAAATTAATTATATCTATGGTATCCTTAGCAATTTCTTTTAAAGTTTCGTCTGGTATAAAATTGCATTCATCAAGTTGCTGCATGTTACCATGTGAGAAATTGTCGCACACCTTGTTAATGCTTGATAGTTTGTTTTTGATTGTAGCTTTTGAAATTGATCCAATCGTTATATCATCCAATGAATCGTAATCGATTACGGAATCAATAAAATCAGGGAATCCGGGTGTTTGCCCCCGATTATTTGCAAGTTGAGCATACTTAAAGCTGAAAAATGTTTCTAAAACTCTACGAACAAAATTGGGTAAGTACTTTCTAGCATCTTCATAGTCTGGTTCAGCTTCATCTTTAAAATTGATAATGTTTTCAAGCATATAGAAATAAGGGCTCTGAAAGTTTTCCAATGATGCTGGCAAGTCGTCAATTTCTCCTTTACTTATTAGAAAAGTTGCCTTTTCATTTTTTGATTTGAAAAATGGATTTAGGTATTTTAAAAATAGCATGTTGTGACTAAGCACAAAGAGTTGCTTATAATCTTTCAATTCTTCGTGAATCAAAAATGCAGTGCTGTATAGTCTGTTGTCGTCTAAGCTAGAAATCGGATCGTCAATCACAATAATGGTTTGGCCTTTATTTGTTACCTCTGTGGTTACCTTGCTCATAAAGTAGGCAAAAGCCAAAGCCGTTTTTTCACCTTCGCTTAGCGTGTTTCTAAGTCTCTTTTTAGTTTCATCAAAACCTTTGTATTTGATAAGGATGTTGTTTTGTTCTTCTCCTTCTCTTAAGTCAATCGTAAAGTGGGTTATTCCGAGTTTTTCAAGGTACTCACCAACTTTTTTTGCTTCCATTTTCAATTCTTTCAATCGCTGTATCTTCTGATCGGTTAATTCGCTAATGGAAGTTACAATGTCTGAAATTGCAGAAGTGGCAGTATGAAAGTTTTCAATTCTGTTTTTTTCTGCTGTGCCGTTAAGGTCTTTGTAAATAAGTTGGGTATAAAGAGCTCGTATTTCTCCGTCAATTTTGGTCGGGTCAATTTTCTGGTTTCGCAAATCCGTTACTGCATTGTTCTTAAAGCTGTTTAGCTTATCAATGTTTTGATTGTAAGTATCAATTAGCTTTTGGATTGGCTCAACTTTAATAATTATTTTTTTACTCGAATTGCTTTGTTTATCTATAATGCTGGTAAGCAACTCCTTTAAATCAGTTTCTATTTCAACTTTATCGAGTTCATGAAATTTTATTTCTATGAATTTGTTGTATTTAATACCATAGGCTTGTATGGCAGCAGAATTTGTTTGTGTGGTCTTTAGCGATAAAATAGTGGAATCAATACGCTCTTTCTGAATCTTTATTTTTTCAATAAAATCCAAATAACTTTTATCAAAGTAATCGGCAAATTCATCTACCAATGAATCAATTGTGTTAGACAGGTCGGTTTTACACAAAGGGCAAATACTTTGGTCTTTCTCTTTGGATATAGTAAGTAATGATTCGCCAAGTTTAAACCAAGGCTCAATTTTATTGCTATTTACTTCACCTATTTCCTTTTGGTAGAGCTGTATTTTGTCCTTGAGTTTGTCGGTCGCGTTCTCTTTTGCTGACTGTTCTAACAAGCTATAGAGTTCGACAAGGTCAATTTCTATTTTTTTAAATTCTAATTTCGAAATTTCCGAAATGTCACTTTCCAGCTCTGCCTGCTTTTCGCTTAGTTTATACTCTGCAATTTTCTGAGCAATTGAGCTTTCAATTTCCTCTTTTGTATTGGAGGTCAATTCTGTAATTGCCGGAATTGTATTGCCTAGTCGTAATTGTCGGTTAGGGAAATGTTCTCTGTAAACTAAATTGTAAGCTGTTTTTAGTTCCTTGAATTTGTCTTCAATTTCTTTGTTGTCGGCCTCTTTGCTTTCTTTTTCTTTAGTTTTTGTATCAATGTCTTCATTTATTTGTTTTATGGTAGGGTCTTCAAGAACAGTTTCAGCAACATTGAATTTCGTCATTTTTCCCACCGTGCCATCATAAACATGATTTGCAATAAAATTCGAATTGAAAACATATACCCTTAAATTTTCCTGATTAGGTCTTACAGGATAGGACAGGTCATTTTTGAACTTAACTGATGAATCACTTTCAGAAGTTTTGAGGTCTTTGAATAACTCATCTTTCTGGTCTTGTGTAAATATTTTATTGCTTGCAACAAGATTAAATAAGTTTGATAAAGTGGATTTCCCGCTTCCGTTAAATCCAAAACAAATGTTGTGTCTATTGAACTCTTTGGAACATTTCCACTTATAGGAATCATAAATACCCAGTTTCTTTATTTCTTCAATCTTTTTAATCATTGTCTGTCTGTTTCAGTGGGGTGGCAAAAAATGGCTCTTTTGGTTTTTTGAGCGTTGGCTCGTGTGTCGGCAAAAACCAAATGTGCCATTTGTGCGGTGGCTATTTCTTTTATGTCTTTATGCAGCAAAAATTTCATTGTCATATTGTTGTTCGTGGGTCTTTTTACACTGAGCGATAACGGATGGCGGTATGGTTAGTAAGGGATTGCGGGCTTCTTACCTATCAAGGTAAAGCAAATTTTGGAGCGAGTTACTACGCTTCGAAAACCACTGAAACCCTTATTAACTATACCGCGTGTTGGGCACTGGGCTTTATTTTTTGAAACCATCTATTATCCACAAGACAATTCTTACACTTATCCAAAATCCAACAAAAATTATTCCAGCAACAAGAATCATTGTAAGTGTATCTTCATCAAAATCGAAATAATAATCAAATGGATTATCACTTAGAAATGGTGAGAGCAAAAATGAAAGTACTATTCCAATTACTAACAAAAGTCTTTTTGTTCCTGTTTCAAGGGATTTTATACGCCCCATAAATGAATTGTCACTCATAATTTAAATTTTTAAAGTTTCTATTAGTTTAACATTTGTACCTTTACCTGATATTTCAGTTTTATATTCATTATTAATTTTGTCAGAATAAAATATATTTAAAGTGTAAGCGCAATCTTTTATATGCTTTTCTCCTTTTGTTCTTGCGAAAATGTATTTTCTTTCACCTTTCTCTAAATCATATGGTAAATGTTCACTATGAAGTATCAAGTCATCTGAAATTAATTCAAATTTCTTAAGTATTGCTGTTTCTCCTTTATTATTCAAATCAATACTTAACTCTCCTTCATAGCCTTTATATCTAGCTCCATTTAGCCACAAATTCGGTTTGACACTTAATAATAATTTTTCCTCCTCAATTTCTTTTAATCGAGATAGGGCTTCATCGTTTTGTTTATTTAAGATTGATGTATTTCTATAAATGTCTACTTGTTGTGATATTAAATCATTTTGTTTTCGAAGTGATTCCGCTTGATTTTCCAGAACTGAAGAAATCACAGTTAATCTATCAAGCTGCTCCTGTTTGTTTTTATCTTTCTTGAAGAGCATTAGAAACGCTCCAAAAGTTGCTAAGGAACCTACAGCTCCTATAATTTGAATTATTATTTCCATTTTATTCATTTTTTATGCGATGTCTCTTGTCTTTCAGCCTTGTGCCCAACATCTTAGTGTTTTATTCGCCGTTATAGCCCACCAAAGTTATTGAAAAGAA
>ENA-UOOH01001306-UOOH01001306.1-fermentation-metagenome-genome-assembly--contig:-NODE-1306-length-24529-cov-4.200866_pt1 | contig 24529 bp, 13 predicted proteins | sample MGYA00245778_ERZ724025 | MGnify/ENA primary metagenome ERZ724025 (study PRJEB28704, sample SAMN03018313) | fermentation metagenome | biome: anthropogenic terrestrial biome; feature: soil; material... | reverse complement strand
GGAGTGTCAATGTCGTCCGCAGTAAATTGGATTGTCAAAGATTTGGTCTCATTACCTGTCAGGGTTCCCGGATCAATAAAGAATGGGGCATTGTCCACCGGGTCGATCGTGATGATCACGGTGGCAATATTGCTGTCACCTTCGCCGTCACTCGCTTTGTAGGTAAGGGTCACTGTCCCATTCCAATGCGGTTCGGGAGTGAAAGCCACCTTATTATCTGTCAACACGGCCGTACCGGGATTGTCCTGGCTTAGGATCGTGTAGGTAAGTACCTCATCGTCAATGTCCGTCGCCAAGAGTGTGATCTCGATCGCCACGTCCTCGTCAGTAGTGACTTCAATGTTTTGGGCCACAGGGAGGTCGTTCACCGGGTTGATGGTGATCGTTATATCTCGGCAGTAATGGTGCTCGGGGAATCCAGGCTCGCCTTCGTAGCCCAACATATGGCCATCATCCGAAACACAAACCTGGATCTCAAAATCACCGTTGAGGTCCTGGGCAGGAGCCCAGATCACTTCACCCGTTTCCGGGTTCGTCAGCATGCCCAGCTCGGTAGCGTTCTCCGAAAGATAATAGGTCAAAGTGTCGGTCGCGTCCGGATCGCTGCCCGGGATGGTGAAACTGAATGGCTCAGCAGAGTCTTCATCCTTCGCAGGAACAGTAAATGCAGCGATGTAAGGCGGATCGTTGACCGGGTTGATGATGAGGTCAAATTCAGCCTTCGTACCCCAATGGGTCCCACCTGTGTCTGAGGTCACATCGCCCACCTGGAAGATCAAAGTCAGCGTACCATTGAAATTAAGCGGAGGCGTAAAGGTGCCTTCACCTGTGTCCAGGTTCAAGTCAAATTCGCATTTCAACGCCGGGTCGGTGGCTGCAGCGCAGGCAGGTAATTCATCAAACCTGAAGAAGAGTGCGTCGTTCTCCACGTCGGTACCTTCCAACCTGAAGGGCAAGACTGTGTCTTCAGGTCCGTCTGCCTGACCAAATTTCGCAACCGGGTCATCATCCACCGCGAGGATCTCGATCGTCACGGGCAAACAGGCTGTGTACATACCATCAGTAACACAGAACTCGAATACAAAGGTGCCGTTCGCGTTAGCAGGGGGTGCCCAGTCCACTTCGCCCGTACCTGGATCGATATGAACGCCTAATTGTTCAGCGATTGTATCAACCGAGTAAGTAAGGCTATCGCCATCGCCATCAGTCCCTATTAGTTTGAAGCTGATCGGCTCGATGGGGTCTTCTATGTAGCTCGCTTCCGGAGAAGCGTTGGGATCCAAAACGATCTTGGGGGCATCCGGAACAGGCGTGATATAGATCTTTACAATCGCCGAAGCGGGCAGATCCGAACCAACACGTCCATCATTCACAGTGTAGGTAAAGCTATCTTCGCCATTGAAATCAGGATTAGGCGTATACGTGATCTTTGTAGGATCTGATGGATCAGCTACGGCGGTACCATAACTCGGCTGAACGGATACAGAATACACCAGGTCCTCAGGGTTTGTGTCTACATCGATACTCGTGATATCGACAGTTACAGATTGATCTTCAAGGATAGTGCGTTCCAGATCTTTAACCTGGGGATAGTCTGCCACAGGATCTACCGTGACCGTAACCGTAGCAATGTTGCTATCTCCGAAGTGATCGTTAGCTACATAGGTAAAGGTATCAGTTCCAAAGAAATCCTGGTTGGGTTTGTAGGTTGCCACATTTTCAACAAAGGTGACCTGACCATTCGTAGGAGCGCCAACCACCCTGTACATCAGATGGCTAGTATCAACATCGGTAGCGAGTAGTGTGATATCCACCGGAGTGTCTTCATTGGTGTTAGCAGTGGCATCCGGCGCGATTGGCAGGTCATTCACGCTGCTGATATTGATGGTGAGCACATGCTCACTGCTGGTATCAACACCGCCGTTCAGCACGCCGCCATCATCCTTGAGGACGATCTTTAAGTGAACCTGACCAAATTTATTCGCTAGCGGTGTAAAACTTAAGACACCTTCAGGCGTGATATCCACGTTGGCGATAGGCAGGATCTCTGGCGCATCGCTCTCAATCACTTCAAACCAAAGCGTTTGAAGCGTCTGTTCGATATCTGAGCCGGCGATGATATCTGTAGCCCAGGCATCAGGCGCGGAAGTGTAGGATTCGTCTTCATTGATCGTGATGTCCGGACCAGACTTAAAGCTGGGCTGGTCATTCACTCGATTGACCGTGATCTTAAAAGTCTTTTCAATACTGGTGTTTTGACCACCAAATTCTGTGCCGCCGTTATCAACGAACTTTATGGTAACAACTGCCTCTCCATTAGCATCCGGGGCACTGGTATAGCGCAGCGTACCGCCAAGGCCAACGGTGGGCAGGGCCGAGAACAAAGCTTTGTCAGCCTCGGCGAGGGTGAGGATATACTCACCGCCCTGGTTGGCTTCATTTTCCGCACCGTAGTAGAGTCCAGTAGCAAAGTTAGAAACCGTAATACTGCCCTGGTCTTCATTCGAAACCTGGTCACCCACGATATTAAAGCTGGGAGCGTCATTCACTGCCTTGATGTCCAGGGTAACGGTGGCAGGGTCGCTATTGGTGGTGGCATCTTTAGCCCGGAAGGTAAAGCTGTCCGAACCAAAGTAGTCGCCATCGGGGGTGTATTCCACGCTGCCGCCAGTGAGCACCGCACTTCCATGGGAGGGAGGTGTAACGATCTCATAAGTCAAAGGATCGTTATCAATATCTTCGGCAACCAAGTTGAATATCTTGGCTATGTCTTCATGAACTGTCACAGCGAAATCTTCGGCAGTAGGTGCGTCATTCACGGGGATAACTGTGATTGTAATAGTTGCGGGAGCAGAGTCCAGGTTGCCGTCATTGGCAACAAACTCAAAGCTATCCGTACCATTAAAGTGGGCATTAGGCGTATATGTAGCCTCATTGCCAACAAGCACAACGCTGCCATTACTGGGGTTGCTATGAACTTTGTAACTTAGCTCTGTTACAGGATTATCAATATCGGTCGCAGCCAAAGTGATGGCTTTAGCAGTATCTTCGTTGGTACTAACCGCCTGGGCCTCTGCGACTGGTGCATCATTCACTGGTACTATGGTGATTAGTACAGGCGCGCATACGGGCTCGGTGATGATCCCGTCCGTCACACAAATACTAAAATTGAAGTCTCCTGTCTGATCATCGTCAGGCGTCCAGGTAAAGTAACCTTTGTTCTCCGCGTTGAGGACGATACTCGCGCCGGTTGGGACAGCACCGGATAAACTATAAACCAGATCTTCAAGATTGTTATCCACGTCAGTTGCGGGAACGCTGAAGTCGACCAAGAGATTTTCCTGGCCGCTGATTGTAGTGAAAACAGGCAGGACAGGAGCGTCATTCACGGCCACGATCGTCAGGCTTACAACGGATACATTGCTATATAGTTCCAGGTCGTATACGTGGAACTCAAAGGAATCCGAACCGTTGTAGTCCGCGTTGGGTGTGTAGGTGGCCTGATTGCCATTGATCACCACAGTGCCGTGCAAAGGGCCCTTGCCGTCGCCAGTAACAACCGAATAGGTCAGGTTGCTGCTGTCAATATCGCTGCCAGGCAGCGTGAAAGTGACCGCGTTGTCCTCATTGGTCGTGGCGGCTGTGTCCTGGGCAACTGGCGCGTCGTTTACGTTGGTCACGGTAAGCGTGATTGGGGTGCAGGTGGTCAGTTTGCCATCGCTGGCGCAAACCTCAAACACAAAGGTGCCTACCTGGTGGTCGCCCGGTGTCCAGTAGCCCAAACCAGTGTTCGCATCCAGCACCAGCCCTTCCGGAGCGTTTTTCGTGCTGTAGGTGATCGTATCGCCATCCACATCACCGCCCTCGATTGGATAATCCATCCGCACGTTTTCGGTGAGATTGAAAGTGCCATAGCTCGGCAGCCAGGGGGCGTCATTGATAGGTGTGATATTGATTGTGATGGTGGCCGGGGCGCTATCCAATGCGCCATCGTTGGCCTTGTAGGTGAAGGTGTCCTTGCCGTTTTTGTCCGGGTCCGGTGTATAGGTTAGCTGATTGCCATCGATACTCACCTTACCGAGGGTAGGCGCCGTCACCACCGCGTAACTAAAACTTGTGCTGTCCGGGTCGGTAGCAGAGAGCGTCAGAGTTGTTGAGTGGTCTTCATCGATCGTGGTTTCCAGAGGAACAACTGCCGGAGCATCATTAACGCCGGTAACCGTGACCGTGAAAGAGTCGCATGCACTCAAGCTGCCATCACTCACACAGACGGTGAATGTAAAGGGGCCGTTATAAGGGTCCTGTGGGATCCAAACAGCTGCGCCGATAGCGATATCGAAGGGAATCTGGCCGCTAAAGTCCCAGTCCAGATCCACATCCGGGTCCTTGCCGGTCTCGCCGATCCTGGAGTTGTACAGGAAAAAGCCAGGGCCGCCGGCCGTATCCATCGTGACCGAGTAGGTAAGTGTGTCTTTATCCACATCGGTGGCGGTATAGGTGCCAGCCAGCTCGAAACCTTCAGCAATTGTCATGTTCAGGTAGTCCTGTATGACTGGAGCATCATTTACGTTTTCGATCTCGATCGAAACGGAAGCAGACAGGGCTGAGTCCTGCACACCATCGTTCACTATGAAGGTAAAGGAATCATCACCAAAATAGTCTTTTTCCGGCGTATAAGTGAAACTGCCATCGGGCTGGACGTTAACCAAACCATGGAATGCGCCAGCGGCTAGTTTATAGCTTAACGAGGCACCCTCAAGATCCGCGCCATTGAGCTGGCCGGTGTATACAGTGTCTTCCAGCATGTTCACTGTCTGCGCTTCACCAACCGGAGCAGTGTTCTCCAGAATATTAATGGTCACTGTTCGGCTGGGTGAGGCTAATCCGCCTGGGTCTTGCACTGTATAAGTGAAAGTTGTTGACCGGCTGGCAAGATTTGCCGGATCAGGTGTGTAAACAAAAGAACCATCGGGGTTGACAACCAGAGTGCCGTCTCCAACCGTAGGAGCAACAACAACTGCCATGGCCGTTGTGCCATCCGGGTCTTTATATCCACTGAGTAAACCCGGGGCATTGTAAGTTAATTTGGTGCCAGCCAGTACATCAAAATACTGCTGGGGTTCCGGGGTTCCGGGGCGCGGAGCATCGTCTACCGGTGTTACCGTAATCTCAACCGCTGCCGGTTGACTGGTATTGGTCTCGTCTTTAGCGGTAAACCAAAAGCTATCGCTGCCAAAGTAATCCGGGTAGGGGGTGTAGGTGAAGTTGCCAGTGGCTTCATCGAAGACCAGTGTGCCATGAGCAGGGAATGTCGTAACCTTAAAGGTAAATACTGTTCCGGGGTCATCATAGGCTTCAACCCGGTCCCCGATGCTTTGGTCCTCAGCAACCGTGATCCGTTTGGTCTGAGCAATGGGTACGGCATTATCGATGACTGTGATCTTGACAACCTGGCTATTGGAATTGTTGCCTTTACCGTCATTCACATGGTAGGTAAAACTGTATTCCCCAACAGTTCCTGCTGGTGCCACATAGGTGAAGCTGCCGTCAGCAGCAACAGTCAACGTTCCACTCGTAGGATAAACCGTCACAACGGGTGTCAGAATGTCATTAATGTCGGGGTCGTAGGCATATTCCAGGAGGCCATGTTCTGCAAGGACGGTCAGAGTAGTCGCGGCACGCACGGTATGCGCATCAGCACCTTCAATCACCGGGGCGTCCTGAACGGCCGTGATCGTGATGGTCACCTTTACCGACAAGCCATTCTGAGTGCCATCATTCACATAGAAAGAGAAATCATCCGGACCGTAATCGGTGGAGTTAACATCACCGTCAGGGGTGTAAGTGAAACTGCCATCGGTGTTTAGGGTCAGGAAACCATACATCGGTTCCATATCCAGGTGATAGGTAAGGGTGCGGTTATGGTCATCGGTGCCGGCTAACTGGCCTGTCAGAACTGTGTCCTCCAAGGTTGTGAAGTCGGCGCTTTTGGCCACAGGAGGCAGGTTTTCCTCTACCGTCACGATGATCTCACGTAGGATGCTTAAATTACCTTCAGCGTCGCGTACCCGGTAACTGAAGCTATCGGTTCCTACATAATTCAAATTCGGCGTGTAGATGAAAGTACCGTCCAAATTGCCTGCTACCGAACCATTGCTCGGATTAGTGGCAGAAAGTGCCTGGAAGGTCGTGGGGCCATCCGGGTCTGTGTAACCCTCGAATAAACGGTTGCTGTTCTCAATCAGTTTTTCATTCTTTGGAATGGTATAGGTAATTGGGTCGGTAGGGCCAACCGGTGCATCTGGCACTGGGGTGACCGTTATGGTCACGGTAGCCACGTTGCTGTCTGTTGTACCGTCGTTAACCAAATAGGTGAAACTATCCGTGCCATTAAAGTTGGCATCGGGGGTGTAGATGACCTGGTTAAGGTAATCGACATGGAAAACAGCGGTACCGTTGGCGGGCTGTGCCACGATGGCGTAGGTCAGGCCATCGCCATCCACATCAGAACCAAGTAGCGTCGCGGTTTCGTTAACGTCTTCAGGAGTGGAGATGCTGAGATTCTGGGCAACCGGCGCGTCGTTCACGGGGTTGATGGTGATCAGGAAAGTCTGGGCCTCGCTAGTATCCTTGCCGGAATTGGCCGTACCGCCATCATCGCTGAGACGGACAGTGACCGTTGCCGTACCATGCGCGTTAGGAGCAGGAGTAAAGCTTAGCGTACCATCTGCTGCGATAGCGGGCTGAACGGTGAACAGCGCGTTATTGTTGTTGCTGACGCTGAAAGTAAGCGCCTGCGTGGTTTCATCCGCCGTAGGGCCAGCACTAATGTTCCTGGCATACGCGGCGTTGGTTTGTGCGCCAGCATCTTCATTAATGCTAAGATCCGGGCTAAGCGTAAAGCTAGGGGCATCGTTTACTGCCGTGGCAGTTATTTTGAAAGTTGCCGCCGCGCTGGTATCTGTTCCACCGCCATCATCGGTCAACACCACGGTCACATTTGCCACCCCATTCTGATCGGGCTTGAGTTGGTAAGTGAGCACACCTGTGTCGGAAATCGCGGGTTGAACTTCGAAGAGCCCATTGTTGTCATTGGTCACAACAAATGACAGGGTCTGGTCTGCCTCGTTGATGGCGCCTTTACTGATATTCGTTGCCCATTGCGCCACCGATTGAGCCATTGCGTCTTCAAGGACGGTCTGGTCAGGACCTGCGGTGAAGCTGGGGGCATCGTTGACCGCAGTGATGATGATCTTGAAGGTCATCGGGCTACTCGTGTCCATACCGCCATGAGCCCTGCCGCCATTATCTTCAAGGAGAATCGTAACCAATGCCTCACCGTACATATCGGCTGCCGGTGTGTAAGTTAGCGTACCATCTGCACCAATCGAAGGCTGTACCGCGAAGAGAGCATTGTTGTCGTTGCTAAGTTTGAATGTGAGTGTTTGGCCGGATTCGTCTGTTGGTCCGGCACTGATATTGTTTACAAATCCTGGTACCAATTGGGCCGGGCTGTCTTCAGCCACACTTTGTTGGGAGCTTCCTGAGAAACTGGGGGCGTCATTGACAGCAGTGACATTGATGGTGATGCGCTGGGTTGCACTGGTGTCTGAGCCACCATTCTCCCTACCGCCATTATCGCTGAGATTTACATCAAGATAGGCCACGCCATTGGCGTTATCGGCCAGGGTATAAGTTAGCGTACCATCGGCGCTTACCGCCGGCTGCACTGAGAACAAGCTGCTATTGGTATTGCTTACGTTGAAGGTGAGGGTTTGGGCAGCTTCATCCGCGCCTCCGGCAGAGATATCCTTAGCCCAACCGGTTACGGTATGTGCGCCAGAATCTTCAAGAACGCTTTGGTCGCCGGTATTAGTAAAGCTGGGGGCATCGTTCACACCATCAATGGTGATGTAAAAAATCTGTTCACTGCTGGTGTCAGCCCCTCCGAAAGCGGTTCCGCCATTATCGCGCAGGTAGATCGTGATTTTCGCCTTGCCCACCGCGTTGGCTGCCGGTGTAAAAGTAAGCGTTCCCGCGGGAGAAACGCTGGGTTGATCGCTAAACAGGGAGGTATTATCACTACTCACATAAAAGAGCAGCGTTTGGTTAGTTTCGTTGGGAGCACCGGTGGAAATACCCGTTGCCCAGCTTGCCTGTGAATAGGAGCCGGAGTCTTCAAGTACTGAGACTTCTGATCCAGCATCAAAAATAGGTGCGTCGTTCACCGGATTGATATTGATCGTAAAGGTGATGGTTCCGCTGCGGTAAACGCCATCGTTGGCGTCACCACCGTTATCCTCGAGGTAAACGGTAACAGTAGCGGTACCGCGCATATCAGGCGCAGCCTGATAGGTGAGTGTTCCGGAACTGTCGATGCTGGGTTGCCTGGAGAAAAGCGCGTTATTACTGTTGGTGACGGTAAAGGTAAGTGTTTGAGTACTTTCATTCGCCGGGCCGGCATTGATGTTCGTAGCCCAGCCTGTCACGGTTTGCAGGCCTTGATCCTCATTGGAAGTATGGTCTGCCCCAGGTACAAAACTAGGAGCATCGTTGATTCCAATGACGTTGATGTTAAATTTTGCAGATGTGCCTGTATCAATACCGCCATGCTCGGTACCGCCATCGTCCACGATTACGACTGTAACTTCGGCGGGTCCGTAAGCGTTCGGGGCGAGCGTGTAACTAAGCGTACCGTTCGGGCTGACGGCTGGCAGAACGGAGAATAATGCATCGTTATTGGTCGAAACCGTAAAACTGACATTCTGGGCTGTTTCATTGAACGCCCCGGTATTGATGCCGGTTGCCCATCCGGGTACAGAATGCGCGCCGCTATCCTCTTCCACTTCCTGATCAGAGCCAGGGGTGAAATATGGCGCATCGTTTACAGCTAGAACATTGATTTTGAATGTTTGGGCAGCCGTACGATCTACACCGCCATTGAGCTGGCCGCCGCTATCTTGCAAAACAACACTCACGTTGGCCAAGCCGCGCATATTCGGGGCGGCAGTATAGCTTAGGTTGCCAGCCGCATCAATGCTGGGACCAGCGCTGAAAAGCGACGGATTGTCTGTCGTCACATGAAAGGTAAAGGTTTGTCCGGTTTCGTTTGCCGGACCGGCTGAGATTGCTGAAGCCCAACCGTTTACGCTCTGCGGGCCGGCGTCTTCATTGCTTTCTACGTCAGCACCATTGGTAAATGAGGGTATATCGTTTACCGGAGTGATCGTGATCTTAAAGGTTTTTGGCGCGCTGGTGTCCACACCGCCATTCGCGGTTCCTCCGCTATCCTTGGCTACAACGCTGATTGTCGCCGTACCAAAGGCGTTAGGGGCTGGCGTGTACGTGAGCGTACCATTAGCAGAAATAGCAGGTTGGACACTAAAGAGGGCAGAATCAGCGGTGGTCAGAATGAAACCAACGGTCTGACTGGCTTCATCCGTTGTTGGGCCAGGGCTAACCGCGGAGACAAAGTTAGCCAGAGACCTGGCACCGGAATCTTCAAGCACTGTATCCAAAGTGCCAACTGTGAACGTAGGTGCATCATTTACAGGTGTAACGTTGATCGTAACAACAGCGGTGTTGGATTCGACACCAAGGTTATCGCGCACGCTATACGAGAAATAGTCAGCCCCATTAAAATTCGCGGCCGGGGTGTAGGTAATATTTGGAGGTGTACCACTTAATGTGCCATGCTAGGGAGCGACCTTAAGCTGATAGGCAGAGAGCGGCAAGCCTTCCGGGTCTGTTGCTGAGAGAGTAATCGAAACAGGAGTGTCTTCCAGCGCCGGAATGGTCTGGTTGTTCGCAACCGGAGGCTGGTTATAGGTAGTAAAAGACCAGACGAAATCGCGCGTTAAATAGTCATAACTCAGGGCATCCGAGTCGTACACATTTGCAGCTTTCACTGTTACCGTGCAACGGTCAGCCGGCAGCAGGTTGACAGTGGGGTCAAGGGTATAGGCATAAGCGGATGACTGTCCGGAAATAGAGAGGGTAGAGGTTCCTCCGCGCTCACAAACCAGAGTCACCCAACCCGGATCAGTGTTTACACTGGCATTAAAGTCGACAATCAAGTTGCCATCAAGTGGAAAGTTGATGGATTTATCGGGAGGAGTGACCACTTCTACAAAGGGAGGGGTATCCACTGTTCCTGCCGGATGGAAGTCTTGGCCCTGGTTGATCCTGAGGGGGGTGTAATTGGCTGGAGGATACCAGGCAAAGTCAGTTGAGACCCTGCCATCGCCGCCAACCTGCAAACTGCGGAACCACCAAATGTAATTCCATTCGAGTCGTACACCGATGTCTGTGGACGTGATCCCTGCTGCTGGCCCATTGGTGGCCGTGAAGGAGCCGAGGTAGGAAATAAACTGCCATACATAACCATTACCATCAACAAGGGCTAAACCGCCCATTGTATTGATGATGTTATTGCGCATGCTGCTGGACCAGGTTTTTTCCCAAATGCGGATGCCTTCGGTAACCTGTCCCTGAGGTCCTTCTTCGAACTCTGTGAATGGGATGGTTTTATAAACTGTGCCTGTTGCACCGTTATATAAAACGACAGACCAGTTCGATAAACTCACGCCATTAGGCGCCGCGATCTCAATGCGTTCATATTTATCGGCGGTGTTGTCGCCGTCTTCATCTTGGTAAGTGAGTTCGTTGAAGAAAACCTCACTGCCCATTTTCTGGTAGTTATTCGTGATACCGCGGCTCTGCATTACAGGCGCGTACTTATTCCAGCTGAAATCCGCGTAGGAATCGCCTTCCCCAAAAAGGCCGATTGAACGGTAAATATCTTTTGTGCCGGTAAAAACGTTGGTTGAAGTCGCTGCCGTACCATTAATGGTCGCGGTAACAGCCCCATTCCAGCTGATAAACATTGAAAGACCGGAATCAGGTCTGATCAGCGCCAAGGCGCCATTCGCCGGCAGGTCTGCGTAGTCAAAAACCAGGGTGCCAAATCCACCGGTATCTACCGTCATACCACGGTCCGAATCGACCATCTTGTAAGTTTGGTTTGGGAAGGTGCCGCTGAGCGGCCTCGATTCCAGCAAAGCGCCCTGCGCTGAGTATGAATTCAAGGTCCAACCATTTAACGTCATTCGTGCCGGCCCCATGATTTCGACAAAATCACCGGTTTGGGCGGCGGTATAACCATATTGGAATTCGTTGATATAGATATGCGAATCCGCAGCGTTATTTAGAAAAGCTTGGGCCTGGTTGGCTGGTGTAAAAGCAATGAAGACAATAAGTACAAATAAACCTATTGCCAGTTTAGTCATCCCCGGTCTATGCATTTTTTCTCCCAAAAAAACAAAAGTCGCGCTGAGATCCCCAATAATTTTCTTTTATATTTATACAATAAATCTCAGAGCGAATTACCTTATTAGTTGTACCCTGAACCAATTTAGGAATGCTGAAGAACTTGTAAATTAAGCATGTGCCAGTTGTTAGAATCTTATGTGCTTTGGGAGAAGTGTTACTAACGGGTTCGATATTTTATGTGCTTAGCAGTGAAGCAGCTCAAGTGTGCTTCAGGTGTTGAGCAAATCGTTAACAATGTTGAGTTAAATCGTATCTACATATATAATGTGACTTACTTATTTAGAAAGTGGGATAAGCGCATGTCAAATTTACAACTCGAACCGGTTGACCCCAACAGCAAGGTAGCCTACTACCTGCAAATGAAGGATGCCCTGCTCGAGCGCATCGAGAAAGACGAGTTAAAAGCTGGCGATAAGCTCCCCAGCGAGGCAAACTTGTGCAAAGCGCTCAATGTAAGCCGAACCGTGGTGCGCCAAGCCCTCATGGAGCTGGAGCACGATGGTTTGATTTACAAGCGCAAAGGCAAAGGGGCCTATATCACCGAGCCCAAAGTCAAGGTTGGTTTGGCCCGCTTACAAACCGGCTTCACCCAGGATATCTCCAGCCAGGGCGGCGAAGTGGAGACCGAAGTGATCAGCAGCAATGTGGTTGCCGCTCCTTCTGCCGTAGCCAAAATTTTGCACCTTTCGCCTGAGGACAAGGTGATAGAAATATTGCGCCTGCGCAAAGTCAACCATCAGCCGCTGGTATTGGTAACCACCTACCTGCCCCACGAGCCATGTAAAGATCTTGTAGATGCCGATCTGACCCTGCCGCTTTACGATTCGCTTAAAACACTCTGCAATATTGAACTGGCCTTCAACACCCAGAACATCGAAGCTACGCTGGCTGAGGCCTCCCAGGCCAAGGCCCTGGAGGTCAAGACCGGCGCTGCCCTGCTTAAACTGACCCGGGTGAGCTACCGCGCCGACCAAACACCTATGGAATACTCCGTGGCCTTTCATCGGGGCGACCGTGCCTTGCTGCAGGCCAGCCTGGTGCGCGTGAAGGATCATAAACTTCCCGAAGATGCTCCTTCCAGCTCAGCGAGCCATATTTTTTATAGCACCGACTAAATAACTGTATAACTTGAGATCACCCAAACCCAGTTTGAGCCCAAACTGGGTTTATCATTATTGAAAAGGAGTGAACATGGCCCCGAAAAGATTTAAGAACGAGTTTGCCCGAGTGGCAGCATTTCAGGATAAAGAACTCAGCGCGTTTTACGACCAGCGCGGTGAATTGAAGCGCGTTGAACTGCGTGAGGAACAAGGCGCTCCGGCAGCAGGGAGCGGGATCGCCGCGGTGATCGACCATACTCTGCTCAAGCCCGATGCCACGGAAGTGCAAATCAAACAGATTTGCGACGAAGCGCTGCAATACGGTTTCGCATCAGTTTGCGTGAACCCCTTCTGGGTTGGCTACTGTGCCGAGGCCCTCAAAGGCAGCGGCGTGAAGGTAGCCAGCGTGATTGGCTTCCCCCTGGGGGCCAACAAAACGCGCACCAAGGTCTCTGAAGCCCGGCGGGCCATCCGCGATGGCGCCCGGGAGCTGGATATGGTGTTGAACATCGGTGCCCTCAAGAGCGGCTATCTGGCTGATGTTGCCAGGGACATCAATAAAGTAGTCCGGGCTGCTCATCCCCATGGCGTGATCGTCAAAGTGATCATCGAGACCTGCCTGCTCAGCCAGGAGGAAAAGGTGAACGCCTGCCTGCTAGCCAAGGCAGCCGGCGCGGACTTTGTGAAGACTTCCACGGGTTTCAGCGGACCGGGCGCCACAGTTGAGGATGTAGCCCTGATGCGCAGTGTAGTGGGCGATAGCATGGGGGTCAAAGCCTCCGGCGGCGTGCGTAGTTATGAAGACGCGCGCAATATGCTGGATGCCGGCGCGAGCCGCATCGGCGCCAGCAGCGGTGTGCGCATCGTCCAGGAGGAAGCCGGGGAGAGCAGCTCGAACCCGGAACCAGGCGGTTATTGATCCAGAACCTAACAGCAAAAGCGCGGATTTTTATCCGCGCTTTTTTGATATAGATTCGCCGTTACGGCGCCATGGCTGCCTTAGGCTGGGGTTTGAACCTCATCCTTTACAGCGCGGGGCATATCCCGGCTGGCGAGCACGTCAATACCAGTGCCGGCCACGTCCGTGAGGATCACGGAGCCTTGAGTTACCGGGGCTTCCACTTCCACCTCCCGCAATGCAGCCAAAACGTCCTTAATGCGCGCCTTGGGCACTGGGGCAGCCGTGAATACTGGCTCCAGGGGGTGCAAACCGCCAAGCACGCGGACCGTGGAGGCAACCATGCGGCGCGGGTCAGTGATCTCGGCCTGGGCATAACCCTTGCCTTTGATGCAGGAAGCGCCGGTGATCTTTACCACCTCTTCCCCCTCCATTACAACATTCAGCATGCAGCCCTTGGGGCAGGCCGTGCAGATAAATTCATGGGTTTCAGGCATTTTTCACCTCAGATCTGGGGTATATGTCTACGGTAAGCTTGCCGGTCTTACTCAGTTCGGCGTAGTGCTTCGGTTCCAATTCTACCGTCACCATCTCACCCGGACGCACATAGCGCTCCGTGCGCCTGGAAATCTGATTGTCCTCCCCGCGGGCTTCGATGTAAACCGTTTCTTCGATCGGCCGGGTCACGCGCATTTGCAGGCGCACAGGCTCTTTTTCAAGCGTGTTGATGTCCAGCCGGTGCGGCACAACATAGCGTACATTTTTGCCGGCGATCACAGGCAGGTAGCGGCTCTTTGCTTCGCGCTGGCGAATGGCAAAGCGGGCGGCGTTGCGTCCCGCTTCAAAGCCGGCCTCTGAAACCCAGTCCACCAGGTCGTACACATGCACCACATTGCCGGCGGCATAAATGCCGGGCACGTTGGTCTGGTAGGTCTCGTCCACAAAGGGGCCGCCGGTCACGGGGTCCAGCAGCACGCCCACTTGCCGGCTGAGTTCATTCTCCGGGATCAGGCCCACAGAGAGCAAGAGCGTATCGCAGGGGATGATCTCCTCTGTGCCAGGGATGAAGTTCCATTTATCGTCAACGGCCACGGCCTCGATCGCTTCAACCCTGTCCTTGCCCATCACGCGTTTAATCGTGTGCTGCAATTGCAGGGAGATGTCGTAGTCCAGCAAACACTGCACATAGTTGCGCGCCAGGCCAGAAAGGTAGCTTTGGATCTCCAGCACGCGTTCAACTTTGGCGCCTTCAAAGGTAAGGCGGCGGGCCATGATCATGCCAATATCGCCTGAGCCTAAGATCACCACATTTTTGCCGGGCATGTAGCCTTCCACGTTCACCCAGCGCTGAGCGGTACCGGCGGTATACACCCCGTTCGGCCGCATACCCGGGATGCGCACTTGCGCCCGGGTGCGTTCGCGGCAGCCCATGGCCAAAACTATGGCGCCAGCCTGCAGTTGCACGTATCCATGTTCCTTGCTGGAAATAGTCACCTGGCGCTGCCCGTCGATGGCCATCACCATGGTATTCAGCAAAAAGCGGACGCCTAAAGCCTTTGCCTCATCAATGAAGTGTTGGGCGTAGGCCGGGCCGGGCAGGTCCTGCCCCAGGAGTTCCAGGCCGAAGCCGTTATGGATGCACTGCAGCAAAATGCCGCCGGGTTCCACATCGCGTTCGATAACCAGAACATCATCCGCGCCAGCCTTGCGCGCTTCCACCGCGGCGGCCAGTCCACCCGGCCCGCTGCCGATCACAATTACGTCCCAGGCAGTTTTACTCAGCATGGTTGGCCTCCGTATCCTTGGTCCGTCGATAAAGAAATTCGCTGCCTGCTCCGCGTTTGGTCACTTCGAAGGGCGAGATGCCCAACTCGCGGGAGAGGATCGCCACCACGCGGGGCATATCAAAACCGCCCTGGCAGCGCCCGGTACCCAGCCAGGTCCGGCGCTTGATCGCGTCGTAGGTGGTTGCCGGGATGGGGGCGTGGATTTCGGCGATGATCTCGCCTTCAGTCACGTTCTCACAGCGGCAGACCAATTGGCCGAAGCGCGGGTCCATCTCGCAAAGCAGCGCCCGTTCTTTATGACTCATGTCTCTAAACCTTGGGCGTGCCGGCCGGATGGGGTTCCAATCCTTCTTGGGCACCATCTTCTCGCCGGCATCCTTGAGCAGCGCCACCACTTCATCAGCGATGGCCGGGGCAGCAGTGAGGCCCGGGCTCTCGATACCGCCCAGGTTCACCAACCCCTGGACCTCGTTGGGGATTTCGATGATGTAGTCGTTTTTGTAACCCAGCGCGGGGTCACGGGAGGGCCCATTGCCCATTGGCCGCAAGCCGGCAAAGGTGGCGATGGCGTATTTGAGCTGCAGGCTCGGGATCAGCTTTAAAGCGCCTTCCCAAATCTCGTCCAGGCCTGGCTTGGTGGTGGAACTGTCTTCCTTATCTTCGATCACGTTGGCATTTGGGCCAACGATCGTGTTGCCGTGCACCGTGGTGGTCACCAGAATGCCTTTGCCCTTATCGGTCGGCACCGGGAAGAGCACATTGTCCACTTCGATCTCTGCCCGGTCGAAAACAAAGTATTCGCCGCGCCTGGCCCGGATCTGGAATTCGGGGCGCACGCCGGCTTTATGCATCACCATATCCGAGTACATTCCGGCGCTGTTGATCACCCAGCGGGCATAATAATCGCCGCGGTTGGTTTTTACACCCACCACCCGATTGCCTTCCATAATAAAGTCCTGGAACTCTGTATCCATCAGTACGGTAACGCCGTTGAGCACCGCGCTCTCACCCGCGGCAACGGTTACCTGGAAGGGGTCGCAAATGCCCCCCGTGGATGCCCACAGCGCGCCGGAGACATCCGGGCTGATGTTCTTTTCCCGTGCCCGCATTTCAGCGCCGCTGATGATCTTCATTCCGGGGATGCCATTTTTGCGCCCCTGTTCATACAGGACGTCCAAAGCCGGCAATTCCTCCTGGCCGATGGCAACCACGTAATCGCCCGGGCGTTCAAAGGCGAAATTGAGCTCTGCTGCCAGTTGATCCCACATGGGGTTTCCCCGGGTGTTCATCAAAGCCTTTAAGGACCCGGGTAAGGGGTCGTAGCCGGCATGGATGATGGCCGTGTTCGCGCTCGAGCAACCCATACCGATATCGGGTTCCTTCTCAATGAGCAGCACCTGGCCTTCATATTTAGAAAGCCAGCGGGCGATCATGGTGCCAACCACACCTCCCCCTATGATCAAATAATCCACTTTTCCCTGCACGCGTACCTCCTGAGTGAATTGGTCGTTATTAAACCTGCAATAATAAAAAACTGCTGAGAGGCTGCTTGTTTATTCGGGTGAGAGAAATCAGACTGATCAGGCATAAAAAACGCCTGTTGTCCAAGCTTTTGCCCCTGCTGTGGTCAAAATTATACTACCAACGCTCACTTTGCTCAGCTTCAATCACAGCCACTTGCATTTGCAAAAAAAATACCTATCTATGTTATACTTGTCTAGACAATATTGCCTGCAGAACAAATCTCAAAAAAAGACGGGAAGATACGGGGAACTTGTCAGGTCTACGTTATTGGTCAAAGTTTGGTCTTATATCACCAGTGCAAGCGCACCTCTTTATCTGTTGAAGCAGATCAGAGGTGTTTTTTTTAACTTCCTACCGCTTAACGGGAAGACATTTTCAACTGAATGAAGGGAAAGGAGGGTTTATCGTCAAAAGTCAGTGCAGAATGGTTATCAAGTATCTCAGTAAACAATTTATCAATATCATAAGGAGAGATTTGTCATGAATAGAGAACGTGGTTTGTTTTCCGAGTTAGTTGGAGAATTTTTCGGCACTTTCATCCTCATCCTCTTGGGTGATGGTGTTGTTGCCAACGTAGGCCTGGCGCCCCGCCTGGCTGGTGGTGCCTATAACTGGAACACCATCACCATCGGTTGGGCCTTCGCCGTGATCATTGCCGTCTTCGTTTCCGGCGGCGTTTCCGGCGCGCACCTGAACCCTGCCGTTACCGTGGGCCTGGCTGCCAAACGCGGCTTCCCCTGGGGCAAGGTATTCCCCTACATCGCCGCCCAGATGCTGGGTGCCTTTGTTGGCGCGCTTGGTGTTTATCTGGTCTACCGCGACGGTCTGGTTGCCGCTGGCATGCCCAACGTCTGGTCCACCGGCCCCGGCTCAACCTTCGGCCAAACCTTCTGGGGAGCTACCGCTACCGCAACTGGCGCACCCTATAGCATGATCACCGCCGTGATCGCCGAACTCTTTGGCACCTTCATCCTGATCTGGGGTGTTGCTGCCTCTGGCGATATGAAGAACATGGGCCTCAAAGACAACTTCGGCCCTTTCATCGTCGGTTTCGCGGTGCTGGCAGTTGGTCTGTCACTCGGCGGCCCCTCTGGCTATTCCATCAACCCCGCCCGTGACCTGGCCCCCCGCATCTTCGGCCTGCTGGTCGGAACCCAGGGCCTCTTCGATGGTCTGTACTGGCTCATCCCGCCGGTGCTGGCTCCCATCGTTGCTGCCCCCATCGCTTTCGCACTCTACGATTTCTTCGTCACCAAGAACCTGCCCAACAAGGACTAAGCTAATCAGCTTTGTCCAGCGGTCAGGCACAAGATCGGATTAGGAGAGTCTATGAAAAAATTGATCAACAATCCTGAAGATGTCGTTGTGGAAGAACTGCAAGGCATCGAACTGGCGCACGGGGACCTGGTAAAGGTCTACTACGACCCCAATTACATCACCCGGGCCGATGCACCAGTTAAAGGAAAGGTAGCCATCGTTTCCGGCGGCGGCAGCGGTCATGAACCGATGCACGGCGGCTTCGTTGGCAAAGGCATGCTCGATGCGGCTTGTCCCGGCGCGGTCTTCACCAGCCCTACACCCGATCAGATGCTCGAAGCCACCAAGGCCGTCGATGGCGGCGCTGGTGTGCTGCATATCGTCAAGAACTATACCGGCGACATCATGAATTTTGAGATGGCCGCCGATATGGCCCGCGACGAGGGCATCGAAGTGGAAGCCGTGGTGGTGGACGATGATGTGGCTGTAAAAGACAGCCTGTACACTGCCGGGCGACGCGGCGTTGGCCTGACCGTCCTGATGGAAAAAATCGTCGGCGCTGCTGCCGAAGAAGGCAAGAGCCTGAAAGAAGTTGCAGACCTGGCCCGCAAGGTAAACGGCCAGGGCCGCAGCATGGGCATGGCCCTCACAAGCTGCACCGTCCCGCATGCCGGCAAACCCACTTTTGAACTGGGTGAGGACGAAATGGAGATCGGTATCGGCATCCATGGTGAACCCGGCCGCGAGCGTTTACCGCTTGAACCCGCCGATAAAGTAACCGAAAGGCTGCTGGAACCGATCGTGGAAGATTTGCCGTTCAAGAGCGGCGATGAAGTATTGCTCTTCGTCAACGGCATGGGCGGCACCCCCCTCATCGAGCTGTACATCATGTACCGCAAGGCCGTGAAGCTGCTCGAAGAGAAGGGCATCAAAGTGACACGCCACCTCATTGGCCCCTATATCACGAGCCTGGAGATGGCCGGCGCTTCGATCACCCTGCTTAAGATGGATGACGAGCTGACCAAGTATTGGGACGCTCCTGTACTGACCCCTGGTTTACGCTGGGGTTGCTGATCGATAAAAGCCCGGTTTCAATCAAAAACCGGGCTATTCGTGTGAGGTAAATGTGGTAACAAAAGAGATGGTAATCGAGTGGGTGAAAGCCTACGCCCAGGTGATCGCTGAAAACGAAGCCTACCTGACAGACCTGGACCGCCAAATTGGCGATGCCGACCACGGCGCCAATATGCAGCGTGGCTTCAAAGCTGTGCTTAACAAGCTGCCGGCTGCTGAAGAAAAGGAACTTTCCGCGGTACTCAAGACCGTGGGGATGACCCTGCTCTCAACCGTTGGCGGCGCAGGCGGACCTTTGTATTCCACCTTGTTCATGAAGGCTGGCAACGTTTTCGCCGGTAAGGAAGAATTTGGTCTGCAGGACTGGATCCAAGCCCTCGAAGCCGGCTATACCGGCATCGTCACCCTGGGTAAGGCCCAACCGGGCGATAAAACCATGCTGGACGCACTGCGCCCCGCTATTGACGCGCTGATCGAAGCAGAAAAAGCCGGGGAAAGTTTCCCCGATGCTTTGGAAAAATCATCGCAGGCTGCCCACGCGGGCATGCTGGCCACGATCCCGCTTGTGGCGCGCAAAGGCCGGGCCAGTTATCTCGGCCAGCGATCGGCTGATCATCAGGACCCGGGTGCCACCTCAACCACGCTCTTATTGGAAACAGCCACCAAAACTTGGGCGAAAGCTTAAGACCAAGACCCAGAAAAAAGGAGAAATAATGGCAAAGTACGTAGTTGCAGTTGATCAGGGTACTACTTCAACCCGCTTCATGATCTTCACCCATGAAGGGACCGTAGTGGACTATGATCAAAAAGAACACGAGCAGATCTTCCCGAAACCCGGGTGGGTCGAGCACGATCCAATGGAGATCTGGCAAGCCACACAAGATGTGATTGCCGGCGCTCTGGCCAAGGTTAAGATCGAACCTGGCGACATCGCCGCGGTTGGTATCACCAACCAGCGCGAAACCGCCGTCGTTTGGGACAAAACCACCGGTAAGCCCGTCTACAATGCCATCGTCTGGCAGGATACCCGCACAGACAAGATCTGCAACGAGCTGGGCAAATTCGGCGGTCAGTATCGCTTCCAGGAAAAAGTGGGCTTGCCTCTGGCCACCTACTTCTCCGGCCCCAAAGTGCGCTGGATCCTGGAAAATGTTGAAGGCGCCCGCGAGAAAGCCGAAAAGGGCGATCTGCTCTTCGGTAACATCGACACCTGGGTGATCTGGAACATGACCGGCGGCGTCAACGGCGGTGTGCACGTGACCGACGTTTCCAATGCCAGCCGCACCATGATGATGGATCTCAAGACCCTGGATTGGGACGAAGAGATGCTGGAACACATGACCGTTCCGCGCTCCATGCTGCCTGCCATTAAGGCTTCCTCCGAAGTCTATGGCAAGTGCACCGTGAAGGGCCTGGAAGGCGTTCCTGTGGCCGGCGACCTTGGCGACCAGCAAGCCGCCCTCTTTGGGCAGACCTGCTACAGCCCCGGCGAAGCCAAGAACACCTATGGCACCGGCTGCTTCATGCTGATGAACACCGGCAACGAACCCATCCTCTCGCAGAATGGTTTGCTCACCACCCTGGGCTACAAAATCGGCAGCGAACCCGCCGTCTACGCCCTGGAAGGCTCCATCGCCATCACCGGCGCCCTGGTGCAGTGGCTGCGCGATAACCTCAAGATGATCGAGAAGAGTTCCGATATCGAGAAGCTGGCTGCCACCGTGGAAGACAGCGGCGGCATCTACTTCGTCCCGGCCTTCAGCGGTCTCTTTGCTCCCTACTGGAAGAGCGATGCCCGCGGCGCGATCGTTGGCCTGACCCGCTACGTCAATGGCGGTCACCTGGCCCGCGCCACCCTCGAGGCAACCGCCTACCAGACGGCTGAAGTTCTCGAAGCCATGAACAAGGACTCCGGCGTACCGCTCACCGCCCTCAAGGTGGATGGCGGCATGGTCTACAACGATGGCCTGATGCAATTCCAGAGCGACATCCTGGGCGTGCCCGTAATTCGCCCCAAGGTTGCTGAAACCACCGCCCTAGGCGCTGCCTACGCAGCCGGCCTGGCCGTTGGCTTCTGGGAGAAGGTTGAAGACCTGCGCGCGAACTGGCAGGTTGACAAGACCTGGGATCCCAAGATGGACGAACCGACCCGCGAAAAACTCTACAAGGGTTGGAAGAAAGCCGTCACCCGCACCTTCGAATGGGTTGAGGAAGAATAATCAAGTAAAATCAAGGAAGTGGGGCGGTAAACGCTTACCGCCCCTTTTCTTTTGGAGGTCCCTTTGGCAAATAAGAACAAAAAGCAAACATCCGGAAAAGAGCCTTTGCCTATAAACACGCCATGGATCAGCCAACAAAAAGGCAAGAAGACGATCCTGGTCCTCAGCCTGGCTTTTGGGCTCTGGGTTGGCTACCAGATCATCAGTCAGAGCGGCGAGTGGGGGTTGGGGATCCTGTATGGGCTGGGCGGTGTTGCCAGCGTTTGGGCAGTTTACTTGTTTATGAACTGGTTCCATCGCTTCACCCGCGGCACACCCCGTACGGACCAGGACAACGAAAAGAAAGGCTGAACAATGGTTGCGATCCTCTTTGTTTCCCACTCCTTTAAACTTGCACAGGGCACTCTTGAACTCGTAAAACAGATGGCGGGGCCGGAACTATCCATGCGGGTCGCTGCCGGCATCGGTGAGGATAACCTGGAGATTGGCACCAACGCGGTGGAAATCTCTGAAGCGCTCATTGCCCTGGATAACCCGGATGGCACTTTAGTGCTGATGGACCTGGGAAGTGCCCTGCTTTCAACACAGATGGCGTTGGAGATGTTGGATGAAAAACAACGGGCCCGGGTAAAATTATCCGCGGCGCCCTTTGTTGAAGGGGCCCTTGCCGCAGGCGTCAAAGCCGCAATGGGCGCGCCGCTTGCCGAAGTAGATCAGGAAGCCATGCTTGGCTTAAAAGCAAAGGAGGAATCACTTATGTCCAACCCCGTATCCCCTGTTGAAGAGGAAAACCCCGTAGAGCAGGCTCCCGAAACGCTCGAGTTGGTGCGCACTGTCACCAATGCCACCGGCCTGCACGCCCGCCCGGCTACGCTTTTTGCCAAAGCCATCGGCGGCAAAAATGCCAAAACCATGGTCACCAACCTGAGCACTGGCAAAGGTCCCGTGGCGATCAACGGCCTCATCGCGGTTCTGCTGCTGGGTGCCAAACAAGGCAACGAACTCAAAATAAGCATCACCGGGCCCGAAGCCCAAAAAGTGGCCGACGAACTGGAAGAGCTCTTCCAAAACAATTTTGGCGAATAAGACCTGAACATGAAAATCCTGCCGCCCCCAGGGCGGCTTTTTTCTTTAAGCAGCTTTTGCAAACAAACTTGACAAAGCGCCTCAAATGAATATAGTTAAGCCCGCTTAACTAACTGGAAGGAATATGCAAGCAGAGCTTTCTCAATTTACAACCCAATGGCTGGAGTACGCGGTGCGCTGGTCCATGCGCCAGCAGCAGCGCGAGATGCAAATTCATGGGCTTTCGCACGCCAAACTGCACACACTCTTCTACCTGCACTACCACCCCCAAAGCCGGCTGGTGGACCTGGCGCGCTACACAGGCGTAAGCCGGGCGGCCTCGTCCCAACTGGTGGACGGCATGGAGAGCCAGGGGCTCATCAGCCGGGCTGCTGATTCCAGCGACCGGCGAATCAAAACCCTTGCACTCACGGAAAAAGGCCAGGCCTTGGTGCTCAGCTTCCAAACCAACCGTTTTAAATGGCTGCAACTTTTGATCGAATCTTTTACACCGGAGGAAGCCGATGCTTTCAAAGGGATGACAGAGCTGCTTAACCGAAAAGTACGCGAACTCTTCCCTGATCCGGACTTTGAAATCGAGAAAACAGACAATTAACTATGCGCAAACTATCCCCTTACATCTTCAAATACTGGCGCCTGATGCTGGGAGCAATGCTGCTACTGGTGGTGATGACCCAGGCCGATCTTTCCTTGCCGGATTACCTGAGCCGGATTGTCAATATTGGCATCCAGCAAAACGGCATCGATCAGGGCGTACCTGAAGTTATCAGCGCCAAAAGCATGCAGGGCATGGCCATGTTCATGCCCGCGGAAGACCACGCACGCCTGCAGGCGGCCTACACGCCGCTTCAGCCCGGCAGCCCTGAAGCCCAGGCCCTGGCCCAACGCTTCCTCAAGCTGAATGAAACCCCTGCCTACCAGCTCGCTCCGGCAGCGCCTGAGGAACTGCAAGCCCTTGAAACGCTGATGGGCAAGCCCTTGCTCATCGTGAGCGGCATTCAGATGATGCAAAGCGATCCGCAGATCGCCCAGCGCATGCTGGGCCCCGAGGCTCAGGCGCAGTTAGCCCAACTGCCGCCAGGCAGCGACCTGCTTGCCCGCCTTGCGGAGATGCCGGCCGCCGCGCGGGATACCGTCCTGCAGCGCGCCCTGGACAATCTGGGCAACCTGGATGGGATGATCCTGCACCAGCTGGTCGTTCGGGCTGTAGGCGATGAATACACCAACCTGGGCATGGACATGCAGGCCTCCCAAACCAATTTCATTCTGCGTACCGGTCTCATCATGCTTGGTCTGGCGCTTGTAGCAGCCGTTTGCTCCATCAGCGTCAGCCTCCTGGCTTCCAGGGTGGCGGCAGGGGTTGCCCGGGACCTGCGCCTGGCACTTTTTACCAAGGTGGAAACCTTTTCATCAGCCGAATTCAACCAATTTTCAACTGCTTCACTGATCACCCGCACCACCAACGATATCACCCAGCTGCAGCAGATGATGTTCATGGTCGTGCGTATGGCCTTCATGGCCCCCCTCATCGCTGTTGGCGGGATCATCCGCGCGGTGGGCAAAAGCCCGAACATGTGGTGGCTGATCGCCCTGGCAGTGCTCTGCATCGTGGCGGTTATCGCGGTGATCTTCAAACTCACCGTGCCCAAGTTCAAACTGATGCAAACCTTGATCGACCGGCTCAACCAGGTCACGCGGGAGAACCTTTCGGGGCTTTTGGTGGTGCGCGCCTTCAACAAACAGCGTTTTGAAGAAAAGCGCTTCGATGGGGTCAACCAGGAACTCACCGGAACGCAGCGCTTTGTAGGCCGAACGATGGTTGGGCTCTTCCCGGTGGTGAATGTGATCATGACCACGCTTAACGCCGCCATCATTTGGGTTGGCGCGCGGGAAGTTGCCAACAGCACCCTGCAGATCGGCAATATGATGGCCTTCCAGCAGTATTCCATGCAGATCATGTTCGCCTTTATTAACCTTTCCTTCCTCTTCATCATGATCCCCCGGGCCGCCATCAGCGGAGACCGCATCGCTGAAGTGCTGGAAACCCCGCTCACGATCAAGGACCCCGCCGAACCCAAAGCGCTGCCTCAACCGGTGCAGGGCAAAATAGAGTTTAAAGATGTCTGCTTCAAATACCCCGGCGCTGAAGAAAACGTGCTGGATAATATCAATTTCACTGCCAAACCCGGCGAGGTTACAGCCATCATCGGTTCCACAGGCTCCGGCAAGAGCACCCTGGTAAATCTGGTCCCC
>ENA-UOOH01001303-UOOH01001303.1-fermentation-metagenome-genome-assembly--contig:-NODE-1303-length-24574-cov-5.171785_pt1 | contig 24574 bp, 12 predicted proteins | sample MGYA00245778_ERZ724025 | MGnify/ENA primary metagenome ERZ724025 (study PRJEB28704, sample SAMN03018313) | fermentation metagenome | biome: anthropogenic terrestrial biome; feature: soil; material... | reverse complement strand
CCCTCCGCGGTTTCTGGCACCCGACACGACCCTTTCCATGGCCTTTCCCTGCCGGTTGCCGGGTTGGCACCACACACTCAACCCAGCCGGCAGCAGTGGAGCCGTCCGAGGCATCTCCAGGTGCTGATCCAAGCCCAGGCGCCCGACCTCCAAAGCGCACTCTTCGGTCCGTCGCGCCCGCAACCGGGCACCGCCCTCGTCATCCTCGATGAGGAGACCTTCGCCCTGCGGATCGAGGTGGGCGAACCCAACCCCCTCAGCCCCCATGCTTACCCATCCCTCCTGACTTATTCAGACGCGTTCTTGCCACGCACCCTCAGCCAACTACCCACCGGTTGGAGGTCCAGCCACGAGATCTCGCTGATTCCTATCGACACACACTCGCTCAGCAGTGGCTCCAGCCTCGAGGTCCACGGACTGGGCGCATGGTACCCGCCGATCCATCCCGCACAATTCAGGGTTCGCGCCGACCGGTTAAGCCTCGTGGACCTTCCGACAGGCCATACCTTTCAACCGACAGCCGCGGGAACACGGTGGGAATACCAGGGTGCCGATTCCAAGCTCGGAACTGGTTTGCATCACATTACCTGGGGCCCGTATCCGTGGATCAAAGGCGCAGACGCGCCCGGCCAGACCCACCCACTTCAGCCCGCCACCCTCACTATCGGTGACCGCTCCGCACGTTTGCAGCGACAGTTTCAAGGCGACAGCTGGAGCTTTCACCTCAATGATTGGCATGCAGTCCGACATCCGAAAGATGGAACCATAGAGGTCTCACACCCTCGAGAAGCGGACGGCTGGAACTTGTCCAGAACGGAACGGCCTGCACCCACCGGGAAGCGTCGGCATCGGGTGCTGGTCTGGTCCGCACCCTATTCCATTTCCGCCCACTGAAGCGCCTTGCAATCCCATCGGCATGATTCCATGCTGGCCACGCGAAAGACAATTCAACCCACGCGGGCCGGTACACAAAGGCAAAGAAATCCCGAAGCCTCAGACCGATTTCGTTTTCAACCACCAGTTCACCGGAACCCGCGCCACACCATTCGAGGATAGCACCGCATGAACCTGACCCGCTTGAGCGCACCGATTCTCATTCCTTCACTGATCGCCCTGTTCGCACTGTCGCTGACCCTGGGCTGCAGTTCCGACAGCAGCAGCGATGCGGACGGGGACCCATCTGCACCCAATAGCGGTGAGACCAGCGACGTATCCGGACCCTATACAGCTCAGTTCTTCACGGTTGCCGGAGGGAGTACCCCGGGCTCGTTCACCATCGCGCAGGATGAACAGGCTATTTCGCTCAAAGTCACCTGCGTAACGCAAGACGACGCCCGCATCGACTGCGAATCGCTCAACGATGCGACAGGAACCCTCGGGGCCAGTGAGGATGGAGTCCGATTTCCCTTCTCAATTGCCAACGATCACGTTGTCATCACCGGCATGTTTATCCGGCAGAGCCAGGGCATCCTTTTGGATGCCGAGGTCTCAGGCTCCTCCAATGCCAACACCGGCCAGATTAAAGGCGCACAAACCCTGGAGCCGGCTCAGGTCCAGGACTGAAACAACTCCGGTGGCCCTGTCCGGTCAGTCGGTATACCCGCAACGGTCGATCAGCTTCTGCTTGAGTTCCTCCCTGGCTGACCGGTCCACCAACAGGCCCAGCCGAGTCCTGCGAAACAGGAAATCCTCAGGGGTTCGAGACCATTCATAGGATCGCGAAAAGACCGCTTCGCCGATCGTCTCCGGATGGTCCGGGTGCAGCGGCTCCAACATCGAAGGTTGCTGACCGTGGAATCTCGCGACTTCCAAGGCGCGTGTTCCATACCGCGCCAGAAGGTTGGACGCCAATTCCGGCACGGCCTGCCTCTCGTCAAGGGCCGCTTGGACCTCCTCCAGCGTAATCGCCCGTTCCGCCCCCGGAAAGCGACGGCCGACCGACAGCCCGGTTTGGAACTTCCGCCCAAGCACCCCGGCCACCGCCTCGGCAACCCGCTCGCCGACCCGGCGAAAGGTCGTATATTTCCCACCGGCGACAAAGCATACCCGCTCCGGATCCATGTGGATCATGTCCTTGCGTGATGTCTCCCCAGCAGAGCGCCCAGGCTGGCGAACCAATGGGCGAATGCCGGCAAAACTCGATAGCACATCCCCCCGATCCAACGCCCCGGGAAAGACATAACGATAGCCTTCCACCAGATAGTCAATCTCCTCCTCATTCGCCTCGAAGGCCGTCTCAGGCCCCGCAACCGCTGTTTCCGTCGTGCCCACCAAGGTCTTTCCATGCCAGGGCAGAATGAAGAACAGCCGCGCGTCATGGGGATGAATCACCGCCAGACCACAGGCCGGACCCGGCCTGTTCAAGACCAGATGAACTCCCCTCGAAGGGACAAGCACCGATTCATGAGCAGGATCGAAGTGCCGCCAGACCTCGTCGGTCCAAGGACCCGCGGTGTAGACCACGCAACGGGCACGGACCTGGAAGGCGTGTCCTGACCTCGCGTGCTTGAGGGAAACGGTGCGTGTATCGCCACCACTAGCATCGATCCCGGTTGCCATGCAATCACGAACCGCTACCGCACCGAGTTGGACCGCATCCAGCAGGCTCTCCAGAACCAGCCTGGAATCGTCCATCTGTGCCTCGAAATAACCGATCCCCGCACGCAACCCATCCTGCCGAAACTCCGGCATCTGACCGGCTATCCGCTCCGGTGACCATTGATCCGGGTTCCCAATATCCTTGCTCCCCGCCAACCAATGGTACATCTGTATGCCGATCCGCAATTGCCACCCGGGTCGCCCCGCCTGCCCCCGAAAAACCGGCAGCAAAAATTGAAGCGGCTTCACCAGGTGCGGTGCCGACTCCACCAAACGCGCACGCTCCAGAAGCGATTCGTGGACCAGCCCGAAATCCATATTCTCCAGGTATCGCAACCCGCCATGCGCCAACTTGGTGGTCATGGAACTGGTCTGCGCCCCAAAATCCCCCTTTTCGACCAAAAGGACCCGCCAATTGCGCAGGGCCGCCTCCCGTGCCAGGGATGCGCCGTTGATCCCACCACCGACAATCAGTAGGTCCAAGGGCTCGGCATCGACCATTCGATCCAAACACTCCAAGTCGTGGTCCACATGACACGAAATCATCACCGTCTCCATCATTCGGGCTTTTGAGGCAGCCACCCGGCCATTCAAACAATTGCACGCGCCGATCAATCAGACCGTCCATCACGGATTCCAGATCCGGCGTGCAAACCAACGGGCGATGGCTGTACACTGTTTTCGAAATAAGGCAGGATCGGATGGAAAAGACAACTTCGGAATTCCGAAATCATGCATCCATTGAATCTTCATCCCGTTCTCGATGTGTACATCCTCATGGTCCTTAGCCGGGGATTCCTCGAGCCGGAAGGAAAGCTCTTCTTCGCCTGGACTCTCACCTATTGGGAAAAGGCGACCGATCCCGCGATTGGGCTCCCGATTGCCATGCGAATACCGGGCTGGAAACGGTACGCGGCATTCCAGGCCGCCGCCCTCCTGATCCTGTTTCGCGCCGGCGCCCTCCTCGCCGTCGATCTCACCACAGGTACTACCTCCGAATTGCCCCTCTGGCTCGGTAGCTGTCAGTTCCAACTCAATCCATTGCCGACACATTTGCACCTGCTCGCCTTTTCTTTCCTGTCCTGCCTGGCCACCGGCCTACTGCTCGTGGGATGCATCGCCCTTATCCACCACTCGGTTTCACTCGACTATCGAGAGACCCCTACCGGCCTGCTCCTTGCAGAGCTGTTTCGAGGTTGGAGCCGACACCCGCCGATCTTACGGCTGGTGGAATGGGCCGGCCTTTTCTGGGTCTTCACCTGCGTTCTGCTCTGGCTTTCCGGCAGGTGGATCGCCCCACTCGGCACCATACCTACTCCCTGGTCCGCCCCCGGGCATGCCGCCGTGATCACCATTTCAACCCTCGCCGCCATGCTCACCCCTCTCCAATGCCTCCTCTGCATCGCCATCCACTCCCCAGGAACGTGTTCATCGATGCAGTCGAGTCCCTCAGTGAAGCCCTCTGCGCCCCGCTTCGAAGCCTCGACCTGACCTGGAAGGGCCTCGATTGGACATACCTCGTGGCCTTGATCACATTGACTCTCTTCAAAACCGGCTTAGCTCCATTGCTCCGAGGACTGGAACAGTGGGCAAAACTGCCGATCCTCGGCTGAACCGGCCAGCCGGCGTGGCGATCTTCATCATGCATCCGCTCCGTAAAACCAAACTGGGCTGGAACCTGGAAATCCATGTCCAACCCCGCGCGAAACGCACCGAGGCCATCGGCATCTATGGCCAAGCGGTCAAGATTCGGGTTGCCTCCCCACCCGTGGACGGCAAGGCCAACGAGGCCTTGATCGAGTTCTTCTCCAAAGCACTGCGAATCTCTAAAGGCGAGATCCAATTGGTCGCCGGCGCCACAGGTCGGAAAAAAGTAATCTCCCTGCCGGAACTGCCGGCCGACGAGATCTGTCGAATCCTGGGAATCGAACCGCCCATCGACCGCCCCCCACTAACTGATTGACCTTCGCCCCCCCCATCCTCATGCTCATCGATACCCACTGTCACCTCGATTTTGCCCCCTTGTGCGAGCAACTCCCCACCATACTCTATGACGCCGCTCAGCTCGGAGTTACGCAAATGCTGACGATCGGCTGTGACCTCGCTTCCAGCGAGAAGGCCATCGACATCGCACGCCACCATCCACCCTCCGTCTTCGCGGCAGTCGGTATCCATCCCAACGAGACCGCCGCACACCCCGACATCCCGTCCTGCCTCGCACAGCTCGAAAGCCTCGCCAATTCGACCGAGGCCCGCGCCATCGGCGAAATCGGTCTCGACTACTACCGCGATCGCGCACCCCGCAGCCTCCAAAAGGAATGGCTTCATCACCAATGGCATTTGGCTCAGTCCCTCGGCTTGCCTGTCATTCTCCATTGCCGCGAGGCCATGAGCGACCTGCTCGAAATCGTTCAACAATGGGGAACTCCGTCGGATACCCACCAGGGCAAAGGCGAAAAGGAGATCGGTATCATGCACTGCTTTTCCGGGTCCCCGGACGAGGCGCAGACATGCCTTGAATCAGGACTCCTCATCGGTGTCGGCGGACCCGTCACCTACCCCAAATCCAATGCCCTGCGGGAAGCCGTCCTGTCGGTCCCGCTCGGTAAGCTCGTGATCGAAACCGATGCCCCATTCCTCGCCCCACAAAAACGGCGCGGACAGACCAATCAACCCGCCTTCTGCCGGTACACCGCGGAGTTCGTGGCCGAGCTCAAAGGGGTCAGCCTCGAGGAATTGGCCTCCGCGACCTCCAACAACGCCCGCCGGCTGCTCAACCTGCCTGAGCCGAGTCTCCCGGAATGAAACACCCTCTGTTTCCGGATGAGACTACCCATCCGCAAGATCCATTCCTTGGCGGTACACGCAGAAAAGCCTACCTGGAAGTCGTCCGAAAAAGGTAGCGGATTGACCAACATGCTGTTTCCACCCATCCGGAGAGCCTCCCGAAGAGGGCGCGGTGGCGTTTTAGACCTGCCCCTGGGGGTGGGTAGGAGCCATGCTCTGCCTCCTACATTTTTTTGGGGGGGTAATTTAGATATCCCGTTTCAGCAGGCCTCGTCTACTTCTACTCGTACTCGTACTCGTACCTGCGCACTCTGAGGGAGTCGTTCCCCATCCGGCCATGGCAACCTTTCGTTGGGCCCCAATAGGCTTTTGGGATACCCTCTACCTGGAGGCCTCCGTCCGAGCCCGATAGTAGGCTTGGCGCGCAGGTGTCCCGTACTTCTTCGCCAAATCAAACAGACGTCCCAGCCAGGCATCACCTAGGTCGTCTTCGGGAAACCGCAGCATATACGCATCCATGGCCTCGTACCGAGCACGGTCATCACCACGCGCTTGGGCCATGTCGCATAGCCGTAGATGCGCCCGGCGTGCCAGATCCGGATAGGCCGACTGTTCCGCAAGCGCACGCCAGGCTTGGTCCGCCTGCTCGTTCCGCTGCATCTCCATTAAAAATTGTGCAGCCTTCTCCCGGTAGATCAGCTGGGCGGCCCCCTCGGCCTCCCGCTCCAATTGCCGGCATAGGGCAAGCGCCTCCTCAACACGGCCGGATCGAAATAAAAGATTCAGATTTCGAATCGCCGGCCAGGTGACGTCCAGCCCAGACACCTTTGCAATCGCCAGTTGTCGGTTCGCATCCACACCAAACGGGCGGTAAAGCGGATCCCCGATCATCGTCATCTGCCAGCTGAGGGTCGGTGTCGCCTGGTAGGCGGCCTCGACGAACGTAAACCCGGCCAATAACCGCTCCGTAAAGACGTCCAACATCGTCGTCATGTTCAGGAACGGCTCCGAAACCGCACCCATCGTCACCGCAACCCCCGACTCGATCAACTTGATCACCCAGCTGGTCCTTGATTCAAAGGGAGGCCGAATCGTGTTCGCGCTGTGCGAAATGATGTGGTATCCAACCGCCCCCCGACGCATTCGGAATCCACCCTCACGCACAAACGGCCCGCTCGGATCGCCATACCAACCAAGATAAAAGGCCGCGTCCGTCATCGGATAGCTCTTGCCAAAGACCTCAGGGCGTTCGTCCTTTTCAACCTCAAATCCCGCATCCCACAACTGGTCATACGCCCCACGCATCCACTCGTCGCCGATCAAATACCCGCCTTGCTTCAGTCCGCGCGCATCAATGTAAGCCCTGCCACTCAGGCCATAGGCCTCTACTTCCACGGCATCACGCATCATGCGCTGCACCTGCTCGGGCTCGGGGGCGTCCAGCCGGCTGACCAATACCATGCGCAACGCAATGCGCCCGTCCATGGAGGTCGTATGCCGGAAGAAGGGATTGTTCAGGGCGCCCTGCGTCGAGTAATCAAAGATCGGAAGGCAGGCCAACTCTGAATCCACCGCCGCCACCGTCCCCTGACGAACCAGATCCGTGCTTCCCGCCCCCTTGGGCACCGCGCTCCCCTTGATCCGTAAGGGCATCCCCCGCATGAGGACCATGATCCAGATGTCGTTCTTGACCGTGATCGGTGTCCCCGCGTCGTTCGCCTCCGCGGTCAACCAGCCCTCTCTCTGAACATGCCGTAGAAGCGGGCTGCGAACGAACTTCTCGTAGTGATCGCGAGAGATCTCTTCCCGATTGCCACCCTTGACTCCAAATATCCGTTGCTCGGGGATCCCCCTCAGCAATGCATACTCCTCCGCCAAGGCTTGCGAGCCGGGGTATTCACTGTTGTAGACCACGAGGAGGTGCGAGGCCAACACCTCGGTCGGCTCGATGTGTTGCGCACTTACAGAGACGGTTACCCCTGGCAGCGGCATGAAAAACAACAACCCCAACAGCCAGCTACCCCACCCGAATCCCACCCTGCCCGCCTTACCCCAAATGTAGGCCATATCCCCCCGCTCCCGCATGTTCCTGGTTGTGCTGATGTTCCATCTCATTCGCCAACCTACCAGACCCAACAAAAACTGACAATTGCCCGGGGGCAGCCAGCCCGTCTCGGTCTGGTCAGCAAGGGCAAACCAAGCTCAATCATCCCCACAAGGCCCTTCAGACAGTGGAAAAAGGGGAAGATCGGTGAATCGACAAGCCTCAGGCGCGAGCTGGAGGCTGTCGGAAAAGGCAGATGGCAAGGCAAGCTCGGCGTCGGAGTCGCTGTGGCCTCGGGATCGAAAGGACGGAGCTTTGGATTCGGACAGGAGAAACCGCGAGCACAACCGGATCGTTTCGCCCCCGACATTACTCGGCAGCGAAGTGTGAACATTGCATGAGGGCAAGGTGCCATACAGCCCGAGCATTCTCGATTCCCTCGATTCCCTCGATTCCCCGATTCCCTCGATTCCCCGATTCCCTCGATTCAGTCGATTCCCTCGATTCAGTCGATTCAGTCGATTTAGTCGTTCCCGATTTCGTTCCCGTCCCACCGCTCGCCCGCTCGCGAACCTGGTTCCCTCGCACGATCAAGGTCCGGCACACCGTAGAAGCCCCCCTGGGGCAGTGGGGTAAGGCCCGTCCGAAAATGCAGGTCGGCACCCTGCCCCCCACCTCCCCAAATCCTCCATCTGCGTAATCTGCGGATCCCTCCTCTCCGGTCTCCACGTGCATTTCACCGACCGTGGTCGAAGAGAACCAGCCGTTACCTAGCCAGCGTCATGCGGAGATCGAACGCTTGGTCTGTAGGATCGTGCGCAATTGATCGGGCGTGAGCCGGTATTGGCGCGAGCAGAACCGGCAATCCACACTGAGGAACTTGTCGGATTCGATCATTTCTTCCAACTCCGCATCCGGTAACACCGCCACGACGTCACAGATGCGCTCGAGTGAACACCGGCAGCGGAATTGCGGCTCACCAGCTACGCTCAACCGAAGGTCAAAGACCGCCTCCGGGATCGATTGGAGCATCGCCTTGAAGACGTGCTCGAAATGATTGTCGACCTCCGGCGGCACCGAGAGCAGCCGGCGAACTTCCGCGGAATTAAGTCCGCGCCGAAGCGCATCGAACAACTCCAGATCACAGTCGGGCAGTGCCTGAATCATCAGCCCCTGACAAAGCGATACCGGGTCGTTCGGATCAGGATTAAACCCAACCATGGCAACCATCGCCGTTTCGATCTGGTCGCTGTAGGAGAAAAAATGGGCGAGATCCTCCACGACATCCAATAGCGCCGCCTCTGTCGTCCCCGAGTTGAGGACCTTGACGGAAGTCGACTTCGTCACGGAAACCTTGCCACCTCCGCCATAGAGTGACTCTTCGGATTCCACATGCTCCATCAGCAGCTTCGGGGCAATGAATCCACGGATCCGGGCATGCTCATCAACATCCAGGACAATCGATTGGAGATCGCCTTCGTAATTCCAACGCATGGTGAACCACTCATCCTCGCCGAGCAACGGTGAGGCCAATACGCCCGCCGTCAGCGCCCGGGCAAGGAGGTGAGAGGCAACCGGGTCCGTTGCATGCGCCAAAACAGCATCCCGGACCACACCGGTCGTCACACCGTAGCTCACGCGCACCTGATAGGGTTGCAATACCCCGCGGTAAAGGAAGTCGTTCATATCCAATGCAAAAAGTTGTCGTCCGGTTCAGTACGGGCCTGTTCAAATTCGATCGCCGGGTAGGTCGATTCGGCGATCAATCTCTTGAAGACACCCATCGCCGCCGCAACCTCCGAATGCAAAAAAGAAGCCCAGGGCATGAATCATGCCCTAGGCTTCTGGATACGAAAGCCAACCGGTTTGGGGTCAGCTTCCAGGGAGGATCCGCTCCTGAGAGCGGATCCTAACCCCAGTTGTTATTGAGCAGAATCGATTACCGGCGGGTCGATGTGTTACCACCCGTTCCACCGTCTTCAATGCCCATGCCGGCGGTGACTCCGCCAGTTCCACTGCCGCTGTTGCTGGAGCCGCCCGTACTGCCGCTGACCTCGGTCACCGTTCCAATAGCGCCCTCAGAGATCGCGTTGATTGTGGAGGAGACCCCACCTTCCTCCAACCAATTGCCGCGAAGCGCGACCTGGTTGTTGGCACGGGTCAACGTAAACTCGCGCGTCACAGTTGTGGAGTCGGTCGTGGTCTGAGAACCAGTCTGGGTGACATTGCCCGACGTGGATCCGGTGGAGGAGGATGAACCCGTAGTCGTAGTCGTCGATCCACCGGATGGGGCTCCAGTGCCACTGTTCGGTGGAGGAGCGTTGGTGTCATCATCCGCGGGTTCCACGTCCGTGGTGGATTCCCTCTCGTTGGTCCACTCGGATGTGTTCTCCGTCTCTCGGGTGTTCTCATTCTCAGAGGTTCTGTCGATCGTGGTGCCCTGGATATCGTCCACGGTCACGATCGTGAAAACCCCAACGAGCTTTGCCTTCTTGCCACTCGAGTTGTCCCAGCCCTCCATCGTCATCTGGGATTGCAACACAGACTGGTTTGCATAGAACTCCTGCCCCGGAGTGCTCAGCCCCGTGGGGCGCCCCACTCCACCCTTGTAAGTCGAGCCGTTGTTGTCGACCGCCTCCAGCGTCGACCCTGTTTGAAACAGAGTCATCGTCCGGATCGGGGCGCCAGAAGAGGCCGATACCATCGGCCGCCCATCGATCCCCTGGAAAAACCCAGTATAGTTGATCTCCGCTCCACCGGAGGTCCGGTATCCGCTGTCACTCGTGTCGCCACAGCCCGTCGTCATCACCAACGCGATCCCAGCCATCACTCCGAGGCTGATCCGCAAAAAATCTTTGCTCATTTCGTCCACGCTCCTCATGGAAGAACCGCAGGCAAGTCCGATCCTGACAGAGAGAGGTTCTTACGCCCGCTCGGAAAACATATCGTAAGGACCTGAATTTGCGGTAATTTTGCGTCCCTCGAGGGGACTCCTGGTTGCCATTCCTTAGTTAAAACCCTCTGTTCATCCCCCCCGGCAGGGCGGTCGACCCTCAAGGGCCGACCGCGCACCTAGGGAGTTCACACTCCTATATTTGAATCCTCGCCTCAAGGCATCAGGACTACCCGAATGTACTGCTGGTCCGGAACCGGACCGGGCATGATCCATTCGGTCTGATGTGCAGGTTCGGGTGCAGCATCGAGAATCGGACTGATTGTCTGCCAAAGGACCATGTCCTCGCTCACCTCAATCCGATACCGATACCCAGGCAGGCTCTCCCACGTCAAGCGCAGGCCGGCATCAGGATTACCCGGATCAACCGGTTCAGCCGAAATCAGTCCAAAGACCTGCTCCTCTACCACCGTCGGTACCTGAACCTTCGGATCGCCGACTTCAAGTCCTTCCTGTACGATCACACCATCCACCTCGAGGTCATAGGTCCCTCTCGCAACCGGTCCAATCCGGAAATTGCCCTGGGCATCCGGCTTGGTTGAGGTGAACAGGTGCCCGTCACTCCCGCGCAATCCAACGATGCTGGAACCGGCAGCGACCTTACCCTCGATCTCCATGGCTTGGAAGACCGTGATGTCATCCAAGTACCAGCCCGCTTTCTGCACCGTCGTATTGCTCTTGAGGTTGAACTTCAAGTAGACCATCGGCTCGTTGCTGATCGCCCGCAGCGTGACCGTCTTGTACTGCCAGTCGGTGTGCGAGCCGATCCCGTCGATCGGGCCCATCACCACCGTCTCCGTACCTTGACGATTCGCGGCCTCCTCTCCGGTATTCGGACGAACGGAGGAAATCTGTACCCGGTCATTGCCGTTCTCGAGCTCCAGCCATTCGTAATATCCGAGGAAGAACGGGTTGGCGTTCTCCTGCCGAGTGAACATGTCTTGCGTCGGGTAGGAGAGGTCCAGCAGCGGTGAGTACAGCGAGGAATCAGAATTGCCGCTGTACATGCCGTTGATGTTGGTCCCTGCCACAGCATGCCCACTGGCGGCCGATTGCGGCCCGCCCGTTCGATCCGGTACCGGAACACCCCATTGCCAGGTATCGGTCGGATCCGGCCCTAAGCCCTTCTCGCTGCGATGAGCCCAGTGATCGGTCTCCTCCAACAGGTTGGTGGAGCCCACCTTTTCCGCAGGCGGCTGCGTATCCCAATCCTCCAGGAAGAGATAGCTGTAGGCCGGGGTCTCACCACGGAGCGCGTAATGTCGCGGGATCTCGGGGAAGATGACCGCTACACTGCTGCCTTCGGCCGGGTAATCGAACTCGACCTGGGTGCTCAATTCGAGGGAAGAACCGGTCGGGTCCATATCCATCATTCCTGGCACCCGCTGAAAGGCGAGAATTTCCATGTTTCCGTCCGGTGAGCGGAGCGCCAATCTCCCGTGCAGCGGTAGGTAGTTAATTCCGCGGATAACGATCGTATCGTCACCGGAAAGCACATCCGCTTGTAGATTGGCAATCCGTTCGCTGGCAAACTGCCCCTGGTAACCGGGATAACCACTGATCACGATTTTCGTACCGGCAGGGTGAACGAAGTCAACCCCCTGAACACCGGCGAGCCCAGTGATCTTGGTCGGATCGTCAATGTCCGGGATCGCCGATAGATAGGATACAGCATCACCCATCGAACCACCCAAGAAGGCGAACCCTGAGGGTGCGATCATGCCGGCCGAAATCGGCTCGAATACGATCGTCTCCGCACAAGCCGCCACCTCGCCGGTGATCACAGATGCGCCGGACCCATCCCCATCCAATGGAATTTGGAATTGCGGGACCAGGTTGTTCGGGTTGGGTGTGAGCAGCTCAGGCACCGCGTTCAACCGTGGGTCACGACCGATCGAAGTCACTTCAACATCGCCACGAATCGCGACCTCGTCTGCGTCCATGATATGGTCGCCATCCGAGTCCTTGGATGCAGGGTGCGAACCCCGACGCCCACCCGTGATCAAGATCGTCGGAAGCGGACCGGAGCCATCCTGAAACAACGGGAAGTTGTCGGCGAACGCCATGCCAAAATCAGCCCGCGGCGGCGGCATTGTGCCAATCAGATCTGCCTCCAGACGATTCGGGAAGAATTTCGTCCATTGGCTGTTCTGTGTTCGGTAGATCCACGCGTCGTTGAGATAGCCGCGCCCGTTGAAACCTCCGAACATAAAGACCGCATTGACACGCTCTACCCAGACCATCTGGTGCTCGGCACGCGGACCCGGCCATGGCTTGTGGTCGTCATCGGCATCCGTCGGCGGCATGATCTTTGTCCAGGTCGGCGCTCCGCCACCCTGACCACCCGGGTCAGCAGCTGCGGGAACGAACTCCCAGGTGTCGCCGAGGATGTTTCCATTCTCGTCGTAGCCTCCGAACATGACGATCCGATCGCCGGTCCAGACCATGTCGTGACTCCAGCGCGCCGGAGGAGCTGGATTCGGGAAAACTTTCTCCCCATTCACCCAGGTGTCACCCCAACCGTAGTCGATCGCTCCGGGATTGACGCCCTGTCGCATCACCCCGATCCCGTCCCGACCGCCGAACGCGATCCAGCCGGTCCCTCCTGATGACACCAGGCTGTGATCCGCGCGCGGCTCCATCCCGTCTTCAGCCGGTGTATCAATGTTGTATGGTTCGGGATTGAAGAGAATGTCCCGTTCTTGGTTCACATAGTGGACCACGAGATACGGATTGTTCGGTGTTGCTACCGATGACTCGGGCGGAGCGGAGTTGAACTCGTTGAAATGTCCGTCCGGGGGTCCCGAAACAAGCATCTGACATTGGTTCGGATCATCAACATCTTCAGGGGCAAGGATCAAGCCGAACCGGAATTCATCGTCGCCACTCCTGTCTGCTATCGCCTGAATGATTGGTGTGACATCGATCGCGATCTGACCCTGCTGGTCACACGGAATCGCATAGTGTGTAAAGACCATGCTTCCGCAGGTGTCTCTCAACCTTGTGGCAGGCGAGTTGGTGGCCCCTCCCTCATCACCCCCACCCTCTTCCGCGCCAAAGGGCGCAACATCAGGTGCAGTGGGGAATGAATAGATCAGGATTCGATTGTCACCCCCGTCAGCAGGCTCGGTCGGTGCAATCATCGTCAGAACCAGCTCGGACTTTGCCACTCGCCGTCGGCCATATTGCGGATGAATAGGTATGGTGAGCTTAAAGTCGAGCCCCGCGTAATAGCGCTGTCCATCCAGTTCGCCCACCTGGACGGTGTTTCCAAAAACCTCAGGCGGGTCGGCGTCCGTCGAACTCCATGCATGTTCCGGCTCTGTTGTCTGCCCATAGGTCACGGTTACCGTAGGTAGATATACATCCGGATCGCCTCCCGGGACGAATTGCCCGTAGTGCGCATTGCCGCTTTCACGGCCTCCATAAAGAAGGTGTGTGTTACCGGAGGGAATTAATTCCCCGCCTTCACGCGGCATCCCCGACGGCCAGTGAATCAAAGGATCCATTGGTGGACGCATGGCCGCGTTGGCAGCACGCATCAAAGTTCCGATCCGGCTGCCCATAGTCAGCATAGGATCCACACGTTCACCCATATAGTGATCAGCGCGTGTCCATACCGGAGACGTCCACGTTCCCACCTCGCCAGGCGTCGTCCAGAGCGAGAACTCCCACACATCGCCTAGTACATCACGGGTGCCATCGGTTCGCCCACCCATGAGCGTCCAAGATGTGGTTGCCGGGTTGTACTGGAATTGCGCGTTGTATCGTGGGCGAGGCGTGCGCATTTGGTCCGGATTGGCTTCCACGATTTGATTCGCTGTCATGGAGAGTTCCACCGAAGTAGCCGAGAAGGTCACATCCCCAGTAGCAGACTCACTCCATTGGGAGAAGTAAATCGCCCACAAATCGTTGAGCGTCATGTCAAGGGATGGGTTCGGACCGAGGATGTCGGTCTCCACCTCGCCTGGGGCCAACAGGTTGCCATCCAGAAGCCGATCGTTGTCGGTGTCCGTACTGCGCGGATTGGTATTGAAGGTCGCAACCTCAATCCCATCCATCAAGCCGTCACCGTCACTGTCCGGATTGCGCGGATCGGTGCTCTGTCCCCACCGCTCGACCATGAGATACTCGCCGAGGTTGTAAAGGCCATCCTTGTCGAGATCCCCCATTGGGCCGAGCGAGGGACTGTAATTGATCCCCACATCTCTGAGGTAGTCATACCGTGTTCCGTCATCCAGAGGATGCAGCCGGTTGCGCACCTCCCAGCCGTCCGGCATACCATCGCCGTCCGTGTCGGGGTTGTGCGGGTCGGTACTGCCCTGATACAGGACCAGAACCTGGCCGCCATAATTCTCGACTGTCCAGGTCACAACTTCCTGCATGAAAGGCACCGTCAAAATGACCCGGTACTCTTCCAGGTTCGTGAGACCGTCCCCGTCCGGATCCAGATTGGCATCGGAAGGATCGTTCGGATTCAACGGCGTCTGTCGCGGACGATTCTGGTTGTCCAGAACCTCGAACCCATCCGGCATGCCGTCACCATCGGTGTCGGCCTTGGTCGGATCAGTCCCGAATCCACCGTCGGGATTACCATCCTGGTCTCGATCACGTACCTCCTGACCGTCGGTCAGGCGGTCGCCATCCGTATCGCGTCGGGTCGGGTCCGTCCCGTACACATCGACTTCCTCGCCATCAAGCAGGCCGTCGTTGTCGGTATCCGGATTGTACGGGTTACTGCCAATCAGGTATTCCTCAAGATTGGTGAGACCGTCCTGATCAGGATCTTGATTCGCATCAATCGGGTTGATCGGGTTCAATCCAAGCGCAACCTCCCAGCCGTCCGGCATCCCGTCGCCATCCGTGTCCATCAGAGCTGGATTGGTCGAGTCAAAGCCCTCCATCCGACCCTCGGGATCGTCAAAGGTGTCATCAATGACACCGTCACCGTCGTTGTCGATGCCGTCATTGGCCTGTGCGCCAAATTCCGGAAGGGCATACATCCAATTGGGACCGAAGATGTCTTCATCGATGACACCGTCGCCATCGTTGTCGATGCCGTCGGTCATCTTTTCCTCATCGAAGGCAATCCCATCGGCCCCAAGGAACTCCTGCATGTTGGTCAACCCATCGCCGTCCGGATCGAGATTCGTCTGGTCGATCTCAAGGACATCCAGATTCACCGACGGAATTCCACCATACGTGATCTCAAAGATGTCCCAGAACCCGTCCCCGTCCGTGTCAGGCATGAATGGGGAAGGCTCGGAGTAAATCACATCGTCCTTCTTATGCGAGAAATCGATCCCATCCGGATTGGTCGATTGCGTCGAAATCCCCTCCAGTTGAACCAGGATGCTGTTGTCCGCAGCAACCATCTCCGAACGTCCCGTGTAGAGGAAGAGATCCCCATCCACTGCAACCCGAGTGGGGTCACCTGTGGTCTCAGGCAAGACGTCGGGACCGAATGTCCTCACATTCGAACCACGCGCGTCCACGGCCTCAGCCAGTGTGGTCCAACCCCAGGTGATGGGCATCCCGTCGTACGCCAACTCGTCGTAGTCAGGATAACCATCCAGGTCGGTATCCTTGGAGGCCGGATCGAGATAGACCCCGCGATTGATCCAGAAGAGATACTCCTCCTCGTTAGTCAGCAGGTCGGCGTCATAATCGTCCCCACCGGTCTGTATAAACATGTCGCCGAATGCGGAGATCTCCCACTCGTCGCCGAGCTCATCGAAGTCACGATCGGCCTGAATGGTCCGAATCGTCACCTCAGAGGTCAGACCCACAAAAACATCCACTGCAACGGCCGGCGCAATCCGCCTGCCATCCATGGAGACCGAAATGGTATGTGGGCCGACACCAATCTGGCTGATCAAGGCAGGCGTTGTCTTGGAATGGACAATGCCGTCCACACGCACGACCGCCCCGGTGATGAGATCGCCATAGAGGTCGATCGCATTCACCTCGATCAGACCGCGCTGAGGATTCAAATCCCCTCCCGAGAAGCTCGCCACACCCATGAGCCCGGCCGGTACTTCAACCTCCCGTGGAGCGATCCAGCTCTCACCGTTGCGCACGAGAATCTTGTGCCTGCCACTCTCAACTCCGGTGAGGGTTGCCGGCGTGACACGGCCGGTCGGCCTGCCATTGACATAGATCTCCCAGCCGGACTGCCCCTCGGTCACCACGCGCAAGGAACCGCCCTTGATGCCGAGCTCCAGATCGACCGGCACCGTCTCCGCTTCGTGGAGGCGAACCTGCTTCGGGAGATAGTGCGTCAGGTCGCCGCTTGCGCCTTCGACCGTGAACTCATGCAACCCCGGAACCATATCGGTCACGATCCCGGTCGCCGGGAAGGTCCGATCCGTCGCCGGTGTGGAAACAGAGTCAAAGCCGGTTCCACCATCCCAGCTGGTGTAGACCTCTCCGTTGATAACGATCGTCCGGCCGCTGACCTCCGAGCGGTTGCGGTAGGTGCGCACCGCGGCATAGGCGCGCTCCTCGCCGTGCGGCAGGAAGAAGTCGATGTCGACCAGGGTCCCAGGCGTTGTCGGAATGCCAGTGGCACCATCAAAATGATCCGCCCCACCCGTGGTGGCGTCATACCATCGCGCCTTGTAGCCGGTGGCGTTCGCCTTGATGTAAACCGTCCCCGCAGGCACCCCGCGAATCGTGAATGTGCCGTCAGGACCCGTCACCGCCGCGCCGATCAACGTGCCGTCCACCCCCTTGATGTCGACCGCGGCACCCGGAATCGGGCGGCGAGTGAACTCGTCCCGGACAATGCCTTGGAAGTTGGCGCCCTCGAAGACTTCCACGTCGTCGATGTACCAGCCCTCCCACGCATTGTCGCGGGCATCGGTCGTGTCAAACAGGAAACGGACCTGGAAGGTCTCCGACGCGAAGACCGTCTGGTTACCCAGTTGAGCGGAAAGCAATCCCAGATCGATCACCTCGGTCCGCCAACCACCACTGTTTCCACTACGCCCTTGGCGGACGTCGATCCAGTTCACTCCATCAAGGGTGACCTGCACCTTGCCGAAGTCCTTGACCTCCTCGGTCTTGTAGAACTCCTTGAAGCGGATGAAGACATTGTCCGTCTTCCCGGTCACCACCATGGTTGGCGATACCAGGCCGTTGAGAATCCGCTGGCCCAGAACACGATAGGTGGCATCCGGATTCGCTCCGGTCGGGTCGTCCGCAAGCCGAAAACTGTGGCTCGGAGAATGCCCCGGGTTCAAAGCATCCGGTTCCACCCCGCGGACCGTGGTCAGGTGCCAGAGATCCGTGAGGAACGGAACCTGCGGCGTAACCGTGGTCCAGTCGTTCACATGGTCGCCTTCCATGTCATACACCGTCGGGCGGCCCGCCGTGTCCATGAAATAGGTAACCTCATCCTCCGGCGTCATGGGATCACGCCCCAGCGAGACCTCAAGGCCGTCCGGCACACCGTCACCGTCAGAGTCGCCAACCAACGGGTTCGTACCCAGGTCCCACTCCTCAAGATCCGTCAAGCCGTCTCCGTCTGAGTCCGCGGAGGTCGGATCGGTCCCATCATTGACCTCATCCCCGTCGCTGATGCCATCACGGTCCGTATCCGGATCGTTCGGGTTCGTCCCGAGGCTGTATTCTTCGCAGTTGTCCAACCCGTCGCCGTCCGGATCCAAATAGGTGTCCGAAGCATCGTTCGGATCCAACCCGTAGGCGAGCTCCCAGGTATCCGATATGTCGCAAGGATCGTCATCGCTGTTGGGCTTCACCGGGTTGGTGTCGTCGTTCGGATTCGGTGCCGGCGGGAAGTAGATCACGTACTGGCCGTCGGATCCGAGATACTCCTCGAGATTGGTCAGGCCATCACCGTCATAGTCCAACAACGCGTCGCTCGGGTCGTTGGGGTCGAGGAACTCGTCGCCCGTGTTCGGGATCCGATCCGGACCATACCACTCGTACCCATCATCAATCCCGTCACCATCACTGTCGGTGCTGCAAGGATCCGTGCTGTCGCCCGTGTCTCCAGGCTCGCCCGGGGCAATGCCGTCCTGACCCAAGAACTCCTCACGGTCCGGTACACCATCGCCATCGCGGTCGCCGACCGGGTCAATCGGAGTCCCTCTGCGGATCACCTGATTGCCCTCAATGGCACCATTCCCATCCTTGGCACGAACCCCAAAACAGTAGGTACGCCCGTTGACCAGTCCGGTGATCGTGATCGAAGTGCCATCCGTCTCCGCAACCGGTCGGTTGAAGACGTCACCCGGATCACACACGAAATCGGATTGGTCGTTGCCACAGGTGTCCCCGGTCTGGAGACCCTGGTAGATGACATACCGAATCGGAGGCGAGTCATCCGTCGCGGCATCCCAGCTCAAGACTACCTGCCCGTTGCCGCTGGCCACGTTTTTCAATCCGTTGAAGCTCGGCGGGATGACGTCTGCAACCAGGATCGCCGTGATCGGCTCACCAGCGACTCCGGTCACCGACTGCGTCAGCGCCGTGTCGTCCCAAACCACCACAGGACTGCCTATCTGGGTCAACGCCAACCGCGGGTTGAGCGTGTCCATCGATGCCCAGCTGAGGCCGCGCTCATCCGTTGAACCGGCGATGTCCACCCACGCCGTCCCATTCCAGGTGCGCATGTAGATGTCATCGTTGTCCCGCGCCTCACCCGGCAACCCCTCCGGACCCTCGTCCCAGACGATGACCGGCATGCCACTCGGTGTCACGGCGATGTCCGGCGTGATCGAGATGGCGTATGAATCGCTGACCCCACCGAGCGTGGCGGATCCGCCGAGACTGCTCCAGGCCGACCCGGTCCAGTACTTCATGTAGATGTTCCAGGTCACCCCTGTCGCCTGCTGCCAGGTCATGTAAATCCGGTCGTTCGGACCGATCGCAATCTTCGGGAAGCGCGCCTGAACGCTCGCCCCGGTGCCACTGACACCTGCACCGTAGCCGGAGGTGCCGAGGTTCTGCCAGGCAGCCCCGGACCAACGTTGGAGATAGACATCCCCCGCTGCTCCAGAAGTCCAGGCGACCGAAATTCGATTCGCAGAGTCGACGGCGACGTCCAAAGGCCCCCAAACCAAACCGGTCCGACTGATCCCCCCAGCATTCATCGAATGTCCAAGAGCGATCCATTGCGAGGTGGCAGGATCCCACCGCTTCACATAGACGTCCGCTGTGGTCCCGAGCTCGTTGTAGGCAATCCACGCAACGATGGGATTTCCTTGCTTGTCTACAGCCAGCGCAGGCTGCTCGACGCCATACTTCATCTTGCTGAGGCCGTCGAAATGCCCGGAATCGCCAAGCTCCTCCCAACGGCTCCCCGTCCAGCGCTTGAAGTAGATGTGACTCGGACCGCGAACCGCGTCCCCCGTCTCCTCCAACCAAGCCACCATCGGGTTGCCGGCGGAATCCAACGCCAAAGCCGCATCCGTGGAAGGGGTGAAGGTCTGACTGATCCCCGTCCCCTGACTCGATTGACCGTAGCTCGCCCAGCCGTGGTTTGCATGGTCCCACTCGTTCGGGAGTGCCGCCGGAACAAAGTCACTCGTCAGGCGACGGACGTAGATCTGGCTCGTGCCCATTTCGTCCAGTCCCTGGAATGCCACGACCGGAGAACCCTCCGGATTGACTTCGATCTCCGCGAGCTGGCCGTTCGTCGCACCCGCGCCGCGATTGTGGAACTCGGCCTGGTTGCTCTGCGAGAGCGAGATCGCCATCGCAAAGTCCTGATTCAATCCGCCGATGTCCGGACGCGCGTCGGCATTCACCTGCCGCGCAATCACACGAATGGTGTACTTGCCAGGCTCTGGGTCCTTGATGAACACGTTCTCAACGTTGTTGAGCGGGTCATAGAGTTGGGCCTGGAATTGTTCGTTTGTCGTGATCAGCATCGGCAGGGCATCGTTGAAATGCGTCCCCGGCGTGATGTAGTTGCCGACATAGGTATTGTTTGTGTTCGGCCCCAGAACAAACAGGTCGAGATTGTTGACCAGCGCCGGAGCCGCGCCCAACGTGGCAGGCGGATCCGTCCAGGCAATGGTGACCCGCAAAGGACCGGAGTTGGTCGAAACGTTGATCACCCGCTCGAACTCGTCCTGCGTGCCAAGCACTTGGTTGTCGTTCTGGTCGTAAAAGAAAAGATCGTTGTCCCGGCCAAAACCCTGCGGGCCTTCCGTGGCATTGACCAGATTCAACTCACCCCAACCCTGGTACATGATCGTGGCGAAGGGGCTCACATCGTAGAACCCGGCCAACGGCCGCGCGCCGTTGATCAAGAGCGCCTTGGCAAGCGCAGGGCTGATCCGGCGGCCGTAAGTGTCGCGGTAATACTGATACATGAGGGTGGATGCGCCCGCCGCCAAAGGACAGGCCATGCTCGTGCCTTCGAAGAAGGCGTAGGCATCCCCGGAATTGATGTTCCCGGCACGGTAATCGACCGCCAGTCCACCTGGTGCCCAGTAGACATCCGGATCCTCAAGCGTCTGAGCGGATTCCAGAGAAAGGACATAGACGCCCGGCGCCGTGATGTCCGGCTTCATACGACCGTCAAGCGTCGGGCCGCGGCTGCTGAAGCTCGCTACCTGCCTGAAATCATCCGCAGTGGTCGTGTCAAAGCCGAAGGATCGCAGATTGGTCGGGAATCGGACCTGCTCCGAGGCACCAATCGTGATCACGTTCTTGGAGGTCCCAGGAATTCCAATCGTTCGGGCGGCGCCGCCCAGACCGTTCTCCCCGCCGTTGCCCGAATTACCCGCACTGAAAAAGATGATCAACGGCTGCTCGCCACCCAACTCCTGCGAGGCGTCCCGCACCGCGGCATCCCATTCCTGTTCGTCAATCGTATAGGCGGCCGAGGCGGCGTCCATCCCCCAGCTGTGGGAGGACAACCTCGCATTCCACTTGGCGAAAATATCAAGCATCTCCTGGTTGGTGTGACTGTTGAAGTCCTCCACCATCACAAGGCGTGCAGCCGGTGCGACCCCGCGGAATTGAAACGGCTCATACGGTGGTGTCCCTGATCCGGGCGCCAAAACCACCGTGTTCGAACGAGCACCGTTGCCGAGGACCGACCCGGCCGTGTGCGTGCCGTGACCCTGGTGGTCGCCCGGGAGACCGTCCGTGGAAACGCCCGGCTTGTACGAGTAATACGTAATACGGGTGTTGTTTCCCGGATAACTGGTCGGCTGGTTGGGATTGACCGCGAAACCGCGATTCAAGTGGTCGACCCCCGTGTCTGTCATCCCGACGACGATGTCGGCACCATCCAACTCGGGGAAGGCGAACTGGAGGGCTTCCGCCCGCATCCGCCTGCGTCCCAGGTCATTGGCGGGCCTACGAATCGGCTCCCGCTCGATCCATTGCACACCGTCTAACGCCGCAACCTCACTCAGCTTGGCCGGATCCAATGCAATCCTCGCCATGTCAGAACCGGCAACCGATGCGATGCTCGATACCTCAGGGACCAACTCCTCCAAGGTCGCTAGGGAAGCCTCCCGACCCGATTGGTCAAAGAACTTCACCAGATATTTGCCCGTCCAGTCCTCGCCCACTCCGGCCAGGGCGGCGTCGGCCTGAAGTCCCTCGAGAATCCTCGGCTCCACCTTGAAGTACGGATGGAACGCGACCTCGGTCTGCACATAGTCGAGCGAATCCAGCTCCGCCCGCCGATAGTCCTCAAAACGTACAGCATAGGCGTTGTTCGGAATGTACCCCAGGACCTCGACTCCCGTTCGAATCAGCTCCTCGCGACGAGCATCGGTCATCGGACCACTCAGCTTGAGGATGCGTACCTGACTGTCATCCTTGCGCCACTGCTCCGGAATCTCCAACGCCCGCTCCGATGTGGTGTCAATCAGGGCATTGCCTAGCAGGATCGCATTGGGGTCGGTGACCCAGTCCCAGCCATTCTTCTCGGCGTTCGTCAGACGATGGGCCGATTCGGCGAGCGGGTTCGGACGCTGACTCGCAATCTGACGCAGCGCCTCCGCCACACCCGCTCCAGTGGCCTTCGAATCTTTGTCGGCATCCTGCTCGATCGGATTGCTGTAAAAAGGCTTCACGCCCGCAGCGACCTGCACGATGCGTGCCTCGCCCGTCGTCGGGTCCGGCAGCCATGACAGGGCGAGATTCTCCCCCGCCACCTGGCGCACGAGATCGCGAAGCGAACCCATCATCTCGACGGATTCCACCACGGTCTCGTCCGGGCGCGGCATGATCAGCTCGAACCCTGCCTCATCGGACAGAGCACGCAACAGCTGCGCACGCGAAACGTCTTCTGCTAGAAGATGATATGTCCCGTCTTCGCCACGTTCGAGCGCGACGGATCCGGCGGATGCCGGAACGGGGGCTCCCGATAGGAGCAAGAGCCCTCCGAACAGGACTGCCGCCACACCTAGAGGTCTAAATGTGGACATGATCTGAGTTAAGGATCGGGTTCGGCTCATAATTCCTTCCTGCCGGGACCAGTTTCCGCCCAGCCGGTCCTGATTTGGCTCCCTGTTGGGGCAAAAATCCATAGTGATCGAAATCGTTGTTTCCCGCAATAAAATCCTGTAGGGATGGTCACCCTAGTCGCGGCTTGCTAGCACGCCTCGCTGACCCGCGTCAAGGCCGTTTCCCCTGCCACCTGCTTGACCCATTCAGGCCAGACCGGATAGTGGTGTTGAAGTCAAAACATATACCTCCGGATCCAGTCGATTCCAAAAGCGCAAGAACTCTAATTCTAACGACACCGCCCATTGTGTCCTTACAGGACCGGAATACTCCAGGAAACTGCTATTATGTCGGACCAACCAACCAGCCGCAAACTCTGGGAGCTCAGTCAGCAAATCTTACCCGGTGGTGTCAACTCCCCTGTCCGCGCCTTCCGTGCGGTCGGCGGCCAACCTTTCTTCGTTCAACAGGCCCATGGCTCTCGAATCGAAGACGTGGACGGTCGCTCCTTCATCGACTACGTCATGTCCTGGGGACCGATGATTCTCGGCCATGCCTATCCTCCTGTCCTAAAAAAGATTGCTGAAACCCTGAAAAACGGTACCAGCTTCGGTATCCCCAATCCGCTGGAACTCCGATTGGCCCGCATGGTCTGCGACCTTGTGCCCTCCATCGAGATGGTGCGCATGGTCAACAGCGGGACCGAGGCCACCATGTCCGCCATCCGACTCGCCCGCGCCCTGACCGGCCGCAGCAAAGTTATCAAATGTATCGGCTGCTACCACGGACACGTCGATTCCCTCCTCGTTCAAGCCGGTAGTGGCGCGGCCACCCTCGGCACTCCCGACAGCGCAGGCATCCCGCCCTCCTTTGCACGGGAAACCATTCCTGTTCAATACAACGACTTGAGGGCTGTAGAACAGGCTTTTTCTGATTTTCCCCGCGAAATTGCCGCGATCATCATCGAGCCGGTCGTCGGAAATGCCGGTGTCATTCTTCCACAACCCGGGTACCTGGAAGCACTCCGCGCCATCACCCACAGCCATGGGGCACTCCTCATCTTTGACGAGGTCATGACCGGATTTCGCCTCGCCCCCGGGGGCGCCCAGGAACGGTTCGCTGTCACCCCCGACCTGACCTGCCTCGGCAAGATCATCGGCGGTGGATTGCCGGTCGGTGCCCTCGGCGGCCCCTCCGAATTGATGGCCCAACTCGCACCCTCCGGTCCGGTCTATCAGGCCGGTACCCTCTCCGGGAACCCCCTCGCTATGGCCGCAGGCATCGCCACCCTGGAGGCCCTCCAACAACCAGGCCTCTACCAACGCCTCGAAAACGCCACCCAGACCCTCGTCCAAGGCATCACCGAAGCCGCCCAGCAACACGGTATCCCCGTCTGCCCGCGGCAGATCGGCTCCATGTTCAGCATCTTCTTCACCGATCGTCAGGTCGTCGACTTCCCCTCCGCTGCAACCAGCGATACCGCCCGCTTTCAGCGCTACTTCCATTTCATGCTCGATCACGGCATCTATTTCGCACCCAGTCCCTACGAGGCAGGATTCCTTTCCCTCGCCCATACCGACGAAGACCTCCAAACCACCATCAAGGCCGCTCAAGCGTTCTTCGCCTCCGAAGCCGCAGCCCATCAAGGCAGCTAGAGCCCGTCCGAAAAGGCACGCTGGATCAGACGTCACCCGCATCGCCTCCAGGCAATGGTTGCCGATCCGTCCGATCATTGTCTGAATCGGGGTCGG
>ENA-UOOH01001301-UOOH01001301.1-fermentation-metagenome-genome-assembly--contig:-NODE-1301-length-24598-cov-5.246547_pt1 | contig 24598 bp, 20 predicted proteins | sample MGYA00245778_ERZ724025 | MGnify/ENA primary metagenome ERZ724025 (study PRJEB28704, sample SAMN03018313) | fermentation metagenome | biome: anthropogenic terrestrial biome; feature: soil; material... | reverse complement strand
ACAGCGAGATCGAGGCGTTGATGCGAAGCCTGGTCTACCAGTTTGAGCAGTATGTCAAACTGTCCAAGCGTATTCCCCCTGAAACCGTCGTTTCGGTGGTTAACCTGGAAGAGCCGGGAAGGCTTGCGGACATCATTGCTTCCCACCTTGCGCTGCGCATTGATGATAAACAGAACATTCTTGAGGCAGTTAATATCATTCATCGGCTGGAAAAACTATGTGCGATTGTCGCAAAAGAGCTGGAAATCGTGGAGCTGGAGCGTAAAATCAACATCCGCGTGCGCAAACAGATGGAAAAGACCCAAAAGGAATACTATTTGCGAGAGCAGATGAAGGCTATCCAGCGCGAACTCGGTGAAAAAGACGAACGTGTGGTCGAGGGTGAGGAACTACGTGAAAAAATCGCCGAGGCCAAGCTGCCAAAAGAGGTAGAGGAAAAAGCGCTGAAAGAAGTGGAGCGTCTTGAGAAGATGCCGCCTATGGCTGCAGAAGCAGCAGTGGTGCGCAATTACCTTGACTGGCTCCTGGCTTTACCCTGGAACAAGGGCACCCGTGATCGCCTGGACATCAAAATGGCGGAAACTATTCTGGAAGAAGATCACTACGGGTTGAAAACGGTCAAAGAGCGCATCCTGGAATACCTGGCCATTCGCAAACTGGCCAAAAAAATGAAGGGACCTATTATCTGTTTTGTCGGACCACCGGGTGTCGGCAAGACATCCCTGGGACGTTCCATTGCCCGCGCCTTGGAGCGTAAATTCATCCGCATGTCCCTGGGTGGTGTGCGGGATGAGGCCGAGATCCGGGGCCACCGCCGCACCTATGTGGGGGCCATGCCGGGCAGGATTGTCCAGGGCATACGCCAGGCTGGTTCCAAAAACCCAGTATTTTTGTTGGATGAGATCGATAAGATGAGTACGGATTTTAGGGGCGACCCGTCCGCAGCCCTACTGGAAGTGCTGGACCCTGAGCAAAACAACACCTTCAGTGACCACTATATCGAGGCGCCCTTTGATCTGTCCAACGTGATGTTTATCACCACGGCCAATCTTCAGCACAACATTCCTCGCCCGCTGCAGGATCGGATGGAGATAATTTATCTATCCGGCTACACGGAAGAGGAAAAGCTCCAGATTGCCATGCGCTATCTAATGCCCAAGCAGATCAAGGAGCATGGGTTGAGCAAAGATATGCTGAAGATGACGGAGAACACCGTCCGCAAGATTATCCGCGAGTATACCCGGGAGTCCGGGGTGCGGAACCTGGAGAGGCAAATTGCAACCATCTGCCGCAAGACAGCGAGGCAGGTCGTTTCTAAAAAGGTAAAAAAGGTTCAGGTAACAACTCTGAATTTGAACCAGTTTCTCGGTACTCCCCGCTTCCGCTACGGTATGGCCGAGCAGGATGACCAGGTAGGTGTGGCCACGGGGCTTGCCTGGACGGAGGTCGGCGGTGATACCCTGGCAATTGAAGTTTCGATTTATAAGGGGAGCGGCCGGCTTACGCTGACCGGAAAACTCGGCGACGTGATGAAAGAATCGGCCCAGGCAGGCTACAGTTATATCCGCAGCCGCGCTGGCGAGTTAGCCATCGATGAGGAGCTTTACGATAAACAAGACATTCATATTCACATCCCGGAGGGGGCTATTCCCAAGGACGGTCCCTCGGCGGGTATCACCATGGCCACTGCCCTCGCTTCGGCCGCAACAGGGCAAAAGGTGCGGCACGATGTGGCCATGACCGGTGAAATCACATTGAGGGGCAGGGTTCTGCCGGTGGGCGGAATCAAGGAAAAGGTGCTGGCCGCGCACAGAGCAGGTATAAAAACGTTGATTTTGCCGAAGGATAATAAAAAGGATCTCGACGAGATCCCCAAGAAAGTCAAGGCCAAGATGAACTTTATCCTGGTTGAACACATGGACCAGGTGCTGGAAACGGCTCTCACCGAAAAGGAATTTGAGCCTGTAGATGTTACAGGCACTTCCCCGGTGGTTCCCCAGCCCCCGGCGTACCAGCCGCCCGTCGTGCATAACGAAGGAGGAGCCCATATCCCTTCATGAAAATCAATCATGCCGAATTTGTTACCAGCGCAGTCCGCAAGTCAGACTACCCGGCCGGGGAACTTCCAGAAGTTGCCCTGGCCGGGCGTTCTAATGTAGGGAAATCTTCCCTTTTGAACAAGCTTATTGTCAGAAAGAGCCTGGCCCGTGCCAGTAAAACGCCCGGGCGCACCCGGCTGATCAACTTTTTCCTGATTAACGATTTATTTCGGCTGGTGGACCTGCCTGGCTACGGCTACGCCAAGGTTTCCGCCGGAGAAAGGGAAAGCTGGCGGAAGATGGTGGAGGGCTATCTATTAACAAGGAAAAACCTGAAAGGTGTGGTCCTGCTTGTGGACAGCCGGCACCCGCCCACGACAAAGGACATGCAGATGTATGGCTGGCTGAAGCACCGGGGAATCCCTGCAGCCGTAGTTGCCACTAAGGCGGACAAGCTTTCCCGCTCCAGGCTGCTGCAGTCCTTGAAGGTGGTCCGGGACGCGCTGCCCCTGGCCGAAGGGGACCCGCTGGTACCCTTCTCGGCAGAGACCGGGCAGGGTCGGGAGGAACTGCTTGAAGTCATTAGTAGGTGGGTCGGCATTCCAGGTGAGGGGGCAATTAACCTGGATGATTGAAATAATCGCTTGAAGTCATTTACCGGTGGCCCGGCATCACGGATGAGGGGGTAAATTAAACAGTTTGGGCGCATTGTACAATGCGCCCCAGGCGTGTCTTAAGGTTTAGTCTCCCGTTCCGTTGCGGGGGTAGTGGTCTGGTCTTTTGGGGTCGGTGCTGACTCGCTCGGTTTAGGTGTGGCTGTCGGGCTTGGCTTCGGGGTTGGGGTCGTGGGTGCAGGTGTTGGTGCGGGTGCGGGTGTGGCCGCAGCCGGTGTTTTTGCAGGCGAAGGCGTAGGCGTGGGTGTAGGTGATGCCGGAGTAGGCGTACCCGCTCCCGCCCCGGTGATCTCAAACCCCACGCCGTTTACGGTCTGGTTGGGCAAGTTAAGGGAAACCACGCTCACGGGCCCACTCTGGTTACCCTCCTTGGCGGCTACATACTTGGCCCGAACGTCCAGCCAGACAAAGTCCCGGGCTGGTATTTTCTGGATCACATCGGTAATTTCCACCCTCTTACCGGTTGCTTTTTCACCAACGCTCACTAGAAGGTAGTTCGTTCCGTTTACCTGGAGCCAGGTTGCTGCCTCTCTTTTGGCGAGGTCCTCGGCAATAATTTTAACTACGTCCGGCACCTTGTTTAAATCAACCGGACTAAAGCCCACTTTCGATGTTTCGGGTACCACCAGAGGCTTTGGATCGGGCGCCGGGGCGGGTTTGCGGGCTGCCGTACAGCCTGCAACGAGGCTGAATACAACAAGAAATAGTAAGATCATGATTTTTCGCATTCAAGTAACCCCCGATAGAAGTTTTCTTTATTGTTTTCTGACGAGGGTTAAATAATGCACTGATTAAAAAATGACTTACAGTAGATTTAAACAATCTTGATTATTTTTTGAAAAAATGAGGACGTTTTTTTGCCTTTTTCTCCTCTGCAACCCGGTTGTAGACCACAGTTTCTACAGCTTGACGGGCAAAACCAGGGACTGCTGCCGTTTCATAGGGAGAAGGCGCGGCAATTTCCCCGGCCCTTTTCGCGGCCAGTTGGAACCTTTCATAAGATTCCTTTGGTGCCAGGGGGTCCTTCGTCCAGATTCCTAGTTTACGGTACCGTTCAATGGATTTTATGAGAATCTGTCTGTCGAGGTTGGGGAAGGATGGCTCGGCCGCATCGGCTGCTTCCTCGGCGCTATGCTGGTCCAGCCACAACTGTGCCTTATAAATGGCATTGGTAAACTGCTGGACAACTTCAGGCTTTGAATCGATATAGTCAGGTAGGGCGGCATAGGCTACGACGACCATGTCCCCGGCTGCTTGCCCCACCGATGCTGCCACCTGACCATAGCCCTTCGCTTCCGCGATGCTGGCTTCAGGCTCTAATAACTGAATATAATGCCCGGTCCCGGCACGGAAAGCGCCCATGCGTAGCTTTTCGGGGATATTGTAGTACATGGTTACTGCCCTGAAAGGGGGCAGTGCCTGGCTCCTTAAAACATCCTCCAGGGCGATGACTGAACTGTCGTCCTGGGAGCAGCTGATAATGGTTTTATCTTTTAAATTTTTCCATTGAAAGTCCCCGGGGTTCTTTCTGGACAGGAGCAGAGAGCCGTCCTTTCCGGCTATGGCGGCAAAAATTTTGGGCTGAGGCCTCGTAGCGTCCGGGTTAAATATTATTTTTTGGAGACCGCACAGGGCAATGTCGGCCCTGCCGTCGGATAGGGCTGAGCGGATGGCCTCCGGGCTGGTTGTTGAAAGGTGGACGACCAGGTTTTGTTCTTTAAAGAAGCCCAGGTTTAAGGCTACATACTGAGGGAGGAAGTACGGCGAGCGCACGGACTCCAAAACCCGTACAGTATGAATCTGCGTAACCTTGGGAGGCTTTAGGAGACTTCGCCCAAGGAAAGTCACCGGGATCAAAAGAATCAGGATGGAGAGCCAAAGGATCATTTTTTTCGTTCTGAGATTCATGGACGAAAACCTCCAGTTTTTCTTTCTTTAAATATTATTTTCGGGTGGAGGTTTTCATGCTTCAATATTTAATGGTTGTCCGCATAAACGAGTGTTTAAGGCATAGAATGTAAAAAAGCCGGTTAGGGGGGTTTTATGTTGAAGGGCTATACGTTTATGCGCTGGTCCAAACAGGGAGTGTCGGTGGTTAAAAAAATAAGACCCGAAGCGGTCCTGGTAGGCCTGGCGTGGTCTTTTAGCGCCACCCTGGCTGCCTGCGCCGTAATGTGCGCGTGGGTGGTGCTGTCTGCAGGGCCGGTTTACAGTTTCAGTGCTTTTGTAACAGCCGGCACGCTCCTTGGGGCTACTCTGGGTGGGGTCGCCTGCGGGAGAACTGCCGGTACGCTGGGAGCGCTACACGGCTTGATGGTCGGCCTGGCCTACGGGTTGCTGCTTTCAGCCCTTCTTTTTATTGGAAGCGAGAAGAGTTTTTCAGCATCCGGCCTGGTATTCCGCACGGTGGTTTTGGGAGTTGTGGGCTCCGCTGGAGGAATCATCGGGGTTAATTTATACAGTAAAGTGAGGTCAATTCGGGGAAAGAGGACCACAAAACAGCCCGGGTCATAAATTCAAAGATAAAGCCATTTGGTTTGCACCCCAATGACCAAATGGCTTTTTAAGTAACAACAATTGACCCATAACAGAGTAAAGCCTGCCCTCCAAATAAGGGGTATTCAACAATTTAACAGGCGGCGCCGCGGCATCTGTCCAGGAAATGGCGGGCCAGGTCGGGGTAACCCCAAAAATCTATGTGAGTGTACGCGGCCAGTGTGTTTGCCCGGCGGTAGCCGCAGTTCCAATGGCTTCCGGAGAAAGCTGATTTGATCAGGTAAGTGGTGGGGTAGGTAATACCTTCGACTAAGGAATGGTGAAATTCATGTCCCCGTGCTTTCTGTCCCACTTTGCCCAATACATTTTCCCCGGTAAACTCGATCTCCACATAACCGAATCTTTGCAGGCGGTCGGTCATAATGGTGTGCCCGTCAAAAAAGCCTACCATGGCATGCTTATCCCCGTTTTTTGCGGTGATGGACTCAGTCAGGTACATGAACCCACCGCATTCGGCGTAACAAGGCAGACCTTCTTTTAGTCTGCGCCCGATATCTTCCAGCAGGCCCCTGTTTGCCGCCAGTTTCCCGGCAAAGATCTCGGGAAAGCCGCCGCCGAGGTAAAGTCCGTCGATGTTTTCCGGCAGGCGGTTGTCCAGCAAGGGGCTGAACAGCTGAAATTCCGCTCCCTGTGTCTCTAATATTTCAAGGGTACCGCGGTAGTAGAAGCTGAAAGACTGATCCCGTGCTACAGCAATTTTAACTGGTTTGCCTCTTTCAAAAGTCAGGGGACTGACGGGCGGCAGGGGTTCAGCTGTGCTGCCCAAATTAATAATCTGATCAAGGTCGATCCATTCTTGCACCAGTCCAGCTGACCTATCTATAATCTCCGCATGCCGTTCCATTTCTTCAGCCGGCAGCAGCCCCAGGTGGCGGCTGGGCAGGGCAACAGATTTGTCACGCGGCAAAAATCCTAATGCCGGTACACCTGTATAAGCCTGGATCGCTTCTTTTACAAGTTTATAATGGTGCTCGCTGCCTACATTGTTGACTATCACTCCAGCCAGGCGGAGGTCCCGGTCAAAAGACTTGTAGCCAAGCACCTGGGCTGCGGCGCTGGTGGACATTCCTGCCGCATCAATGATCAGGATCACCGGGGCTTTTAAAAGCCGGGCTATTGCGGCGGTGCTGCCTTCCGGGGTGGAACCAACGCCGTCGTAAAGGCCCATAACCCCCTCAATAATTCCAAAATCCATGCCTTCCATGCCATGCGCGAACAGCTGCCTGATGTTTAGGGACGGCATCATCCAGAAGTCAAGGTTATATGACATCCTGCCGGCTGCGACAGCATGATAGCCGGTGTCGATATAGTCCGGTCCCACCTTGAATGGCTGCACCTTCAGTCCCTTTTTACGCAACGCCGCCAGCAGGCCGGCGGTAACCGTAGTTTTACCCGATCCGCTGTGAGTTCCCGCGATAACAAGCCTGTTCATTTGTCTTCTTACTCCTTTTCTTGCGCTAATCCTGTTTAGTGTTGCTGGCGTCTGATCATCGTCAGGAGCTCACTCCTTGTTCGCGGCATCGCCTGGCTGTCGCTGACCAGGCTATTTTTCTTCAGGTGCGTAGGTCTCCACCACGAAAGGTATGTTCAGATTTAAACTGCGCACAGCTTCCGTGTTGCTGTAAACTTCTTCCGATGAGCCTGTCAGCCTGACCGCCCCGTTGTCCATAATCACCAGATGTTTGGCCCAGGCTACCGCCAGGTCCACATCGTGGGTAAGTAAAATGTACATCTTCCAGCTCTAAAATGCAACTGCTCAAAAGGGTATGCCTCCCGTTCTCAGGGCGAGAAATATTAAAAGCAAACCGCTGGCGGAAGCGAGGGTCAATCTCATTTTATGGAAGTATAACCATTTGCACGAAACTAAATATATTCTCCCGTCCACCTATGCACCGCGCCGCAGAAAAAGCATATAACTGTTATCCGTCCGGTGTTTCGCATTGACCAAAAGGCTTCAGATACTCCATTCTAAAATGCGCATTGGCCAGGATGGCGGGCCAGTTTTCCACCATGCTGCTGATGTACTTTTTCCACTCTTCATTTAAGGCGTCCCAAGATAACAGACTCGGGTCGGTTTTAAGCTGTTCATCTTGAATTTCACCGAATTTCCAGCCCATCTCTTTTCTCTGTGCAAACCAGTGTTCATGCGTATATTCGGCAAGGCTGCGGATTTCTTTTTTACTCAATTTGATCACTTCGGGTTTTTCAATCACTGAAACGATATCATATTGAAGCAATATCAGGGCGTCCGGGATCTGCCTGATGTGCTCCCGATAGAAATTTCTTTCTTCCTCGGACAGAGTTTCCCAATGACTTTTTACCGTTTCATGGCCGAGATAATCTTTTCCCATTGTGTTTTGTATCGTTTCATAAATTGCAGATGCAAGGCTTTCATTTTTTTCACTATAAAAAACGTCATGCATCAAGTGGCGGGTGAACTGCTCTTCGTCGACATGCAACTTCAACTGCACCTTGGAAGGAAGGTGCGACTGTTCCCATTTTTTTGCGTTAGTCAGTATGCTCATGTCCATGATTGCTTCCATGGACCTTGATTCATGCTTGTATCTGGGAATCTTCAATAATGCCCGTAATACACCATTGTCGATCTGGGCCTCGCCTCTGTCGTTAATCAGATGGGGCAGCTTTCTCTTAAATAAAGAGCGAAGCAGCATTGCCCTGCGGATGACAAACAATTGGTCCACCTGATGATTTGATGGGTTTGGTCCAAGAATGTTGACGTTCCCCCTCAGACGGCTGATGAAGTCCGGACCTTTTGCACTTTTAAACTCCATTAAAAACCGTTTCTTTTCCTCGTCATCCGTGATTGCCTCGCCGCAGAATTCCTCAAATGTGCTGCTGGTTCCGCCTGCAAATACAAATATTGCCTTTCCGATGGGGTGTACCGTATCCTCTTCTCTGAACAATCCGTCCTGCATGGGAGCTAAAAAATATTTCAGCCATCCCAGCTTTCCTTCAAAAGAAGCGTCAAATTCATCAAAAATGATCAGTGGTACCTTCCCCTCCAACGAAAAATCCCTGGCTTTATGAAAAACCTTGGCAAGATCAGAAGGCGACCGGAACTGGGACAAATTAAAATTTAATTTCTTGATTAGATCAGGTGCAATATTTGCAGCTACTTCAGTTACACCATAGGATTTTCCGGAGCCCGGGGTTCCGAATACAGCAATGGAAAGGGGTCTGATTGCGTTTTTTGTTGCAATATACTCGCACATCAGGTTATTGATGCTCCGATAGCTTTCAATTTCTGTCCGGTCCACAGTTTTCAACTGTCCGAACCGGGCAACCGGGATAAACTTCAGAACCTTCTCTTCACCGCTTTTTACGATTTCTGCGGCGATTTCTACAAGATTGGACGGGCTTTTATCATTTAAAATATACCAACTGTCCTGACTGTCATTATTGATTGGAATGTGAATTTTCACATCCTGTACATTTTCTTTTGAAATTGGATAACTGACATCTTCCAAAAAGATATTTGGGTTCGGGAAGGTAAATGAAGATGTGTTCCTGCCAAAGCCGTCGATATAATATTTTTGTGCGGCTACAATGCCTTCGCGAATGCCATCATTGATTGAGAAAACCAGTTCTTCCTCTTGCATTCCCTTTGAAGCAATGCTCTTAACCAAACCTGCAACAAAACAGGAAGTATATCCATACATACTACCCCGAATCTCCTTCGAGAAATCTCCCTCGAATTCATAGGGCATAAAATAAAGGCGGGATTCGGAAACCCCGTTACATTTATAATAGATTACGCCCTCCAGTCCGAAAGTGAGGATCAGATGCCTGCAGCCCGCAAGAAAGGAAAGATTGGGATTATTGTTCAACTGCCATACAAAATCTTGTGCCGTTCTTTCCCAGGAGATGCTTTTGCTGATGTTCACTCCTTTGGCACGCAGGTCTTCACTATTGATGATAATAATCGTTTTTTCCATGTGTTTTTCCACAAGATGCTTCCATAATGCACTGGACACATTCGGATTATTCAATTTGTATAGGACAAGCGGATTTTTCCCTTCTGTTTTCAGGGCTAGCGGCCAAAACTCTTCATGTTCATTGAATCCATTGTTCTCGTCATCAATGACGACCATTGCTGCATCCGCATCATCATGAACAACAGGAAGCAATTTCGGTAATCCAGATGATGTTCCTGTAAAACCAAGATAACGACTGATCCGGTACACTTTACTCCTGTCTTTTTCGCCTGGAATTCTGGGAAATGGTTCTATCTCTGCTGTGGAATGAAGAAATTTGTTTGAGTTTATGGATTCCTTATTCTGCATATCCGGAGAAAGAACCGGTTGCTCGATTGCCAAAGAGATGAGCTTGGCCAATAGCATGGATTCGCCCGGCATTGATATGCTGCGCATATTTACATGCGTTTGCCAGTTCCAGCCGTTCTGATTCTGCGGGTAAGTAGTCCAAAGAAGTGTATTGATGCAAATATCACCGCTTACTACGATTGTGTTGTTCCGATCCTCCATACTTTACCTCATTTAATTTAATTTGCCCATAGGGCCAATTTGTTCTCTTCCTTAATAGTTCCTGATCACCAGTTCCGTGATCAAGCCCCGGCCTTCCGCTTTGCAATTTATGGACCGCCTGGCCGTGACTTCCACAAGGTCATAACCCCTGTACAGTTCGCGGGTAAAAGGAGTGTCTGAATTGCTCAGCATCACCCTGCACCCCTGTTTGTCCAGGTTATGAAAGGCCTGAGCAAGCCGCAGTTGCTCCTCTTTCCCGAAGGGAGCGGCGGTGTAACTGGTGAATTTAGCGGTTTCCGACAGCGGATGATAGGGAGGATCCAGGTACACGAACATGCCCGGTTCGGTTTCTTCAAGCGCCAGCGAGAAATCCCCGCACAGGATTCTGGCTTTCCTGAGAGTGGCGCTAATCCTATAGAGGTTCTCCTCGTCAACCAGTCGTTTATTCTTGTAGTATCCGTAAGGTACGTTGTGCAGACCTTTGCTGTTGACCCGCCAGAGGCCGTTGTAAGCGAACTTGTTCAGGTATAGAAAGCGCGAGGCTCTTTCGACATCGGTCATTTGTGATGGGTCCAGGCTCCGGACCTGATAGTAATACTCCTTGGTGTTGACATGCCTTTTGATGTCTGCTATGAGCTGGTCCGGGTTGTCACGGACCACCCGGTAAAAATTCATGAGTTCCTCGCTTTTATCAGCAATAATAGCCTTTTGCGGGTTCAGGTGAAAAAAAACTGCCCCGCCGCCAAAAAAAGGCTCGACCAGAAAGTTAACCTTACTGGGAAAGAGGGGCAGGAATTGAGCGATGAGTTGGCTTTTACCGCCGGCCCACTTAATCACCGGCTTTAATGGAAGACCTTTACTCCAGGAATGGACAGATATTGTGATCACCTTTGATTTAACTTCTATAAAAAAGTTATATTTACCTTGACTTAAACATTATATCATCAATAGGAGGGGAGTCCTACCGGTTATGAATGAAAAACGTTTCTTTGATTCTCCGGATTGACGAGATCTCAGTTGACACGGCTCATTAAAATCGTTAAGATATTCTGGATGATTATATTTTAAAGGCCGTGAAAGGGAGGGGAAGGTCCCTCGGGCTTTGGCTACATGGCCATTTTAGAGAAGGAGACCCGAGGCTGAAAGGTTTCCTGCCCGTTCCGCTCCTGTCGCCCTTGAGCCTCCGCGCAGAACTTGAAGTAAGTGCGGGCGGGTTAGCCCGTTACAGCCGAGAGCCGCCAATATTGAGCTTCCCTTGATTGAAGCTTGCGGAACATCATGACCGGGCAGCAGCCTTTGCTCTGGGCGAGTGCAGTATTTGGCTGGAAATCAGGGTGGTACCGCGGATGAATCCCTCATCCGTCCTTGAGACGGAAGGGGTTTTTTTATTGTGAATCTAAATTTACGTTTACAAGGAGTGAATTCTTTGGCCAGAGCGGACATACCGATTACCTACGATCCCCGTTCGGTGGAGGATAAATGGTACAAATACTGGGAAGAAAGCGGTTATTTTCACGCCGGAGTTAACACTGAGCAGGAGCCGTTCTGCATCGTCATGCCCCCGCCCAATGTGACCGGTCAGCTGCACATGGGGCATGCCCTGGATAACACCCTTCAGGACATCCTTATTCGTTGGAAAAGGATGCAGGGCTATAACGTCCTTTGGGTGCCCGGCACCGATCATGCCGGCATAGCCACCCAGGCCAGAGTGGAAGAGCAGTTGGTAAAAGAAGGTAAATCCCGCCATGAACTGGGACGGGAGGAGTTTTTAAGAAGGGTGTGGGGCTGGAAGGAACAGTTCGGCAGTCGGATCACCACCCAGCTACGGAAGCTTGGTTCTTCCTGCGACTGGCAGCGGGAACGTTTCACGATGGACGAGGGATGTTCCGAAGCAGTGCGGGAGGTTTTTGTTAAACTGTATGAGCGGGGCTTGATTTACCGGGGCTACTACATTACCAACTGGTGTCCCAAGTGTCATACCACCATCTCCGATATTGAGGTCGAACACCAGGACCGCCCCGGGCACCTTTATCATGTTAAATATCCATTTAAAGACGGGGGTGGCGTTGTGGTGATTGCCACTACCCGGCCGGAAACCATCCTGGGCGACGTAGCTGTGGCTGTACACCCGGGAGACGAGCGCTACATCGGCGCTGTGGGCAAGAAACTGATCCTGCCCCTGGTTGGGCGGGAGATACCCGTCATTGCCGATGAGTACGTCGATCCCTCCTTTGGCACAGGAGCGGTCAAAATTACGCCGGCCCACGACCCTAACGACTTTGAGGTGGGTTTAAGGCATGACCTGCCCCAGGTTATTGTAATTAATAAGGAAGGAAGAATGAGTGAGGAGGCAGGTTCCCGTTACCGGGGACTGGACCGTTACGAATGCCGCAAGCGAATCGTGCGCGATCTTGAGGCAGGCGGTTATCTGATCAAGACGGAGGACCACGCCCATGCGGTGGGGCATTGCTATCGCTGCAATACCGTGATTGAGCCCATGCTTTCCCGCCAGTGGTTTGTTAAAATGAAGCCCCTGGCCGCACCTGCCGTCGAGGCAGCCAGGGAAGGGCGCGTCCGGTTTATCCCGGAGCGGTTTACCAAGGTTTATTTGGACTGGATGGAAAACATTCGTGACTGGTGTATTTCCCGCCAGCTCTGGTGGGGGCACCGCATCCCGGTCTGGTACTGCCGGGACTGTGAAGAGATGATTGTTTCTAAAGAGCCGGTCAGCCGCTGCAACCGGTGCGGCGGCACTGCCTGCGAACAGGATCCCGACGTGCTGGATACCTGGTTTTCCTCGGCGCTCTGGCCCTTTTCAACACTGGGCTGGCCCAGGCAGACCCTGGACCTGGCTTATTATTACCCTACCTCTGTGATGGTCACCGGCAGGGACATCATCTTTTTCTGGGTCGCGCGGATGATTTTTTCCGGCCTGGCCTTTATGAACGACGTCCCCTTCCCCGATGTTTTTATTCATGGGCTGGTGATGGACGCCCTTGGACGTAAAATGAGCAAGTCTTTAGGCAACGGTGTTGACCCCATCGATGTTATCGAGTCCCACGGAGCGGACAGCCTGCGGTTCATGCTGGTGACTGGAAACACTCCCGGGAATGACCTGCGCTTTCATTTCGAGAGACTGGAGGGAGCGCGCAACTTTGCCAATAAGCTGTGGAACGCATCCCGCTTTGCCTTGATGAACCTGGAAGATTTCGAGCCCGAGCGAAGACCTGAGCATTACACCCTGGCCGACCGCTGGATCCTCAGCCGCTACCGGGCCATGGCCCGGGATGTAACCCGGTTCCTGGAAGCCTATGAACTGGGAGAAGCGGCCCGGGTACTATACGAATTTACCTGGAGTGAGTTTTGCGACTGGTATATCGAGCTGGCCAAGCCCAGGCTGTACGGTAAAACCAGTCCCCCGGACCGGGCTACTGCCCAGCATGTGCTGGCCTCGGTTTTAAAGGGGACACTCGAACTTCTGCATCCCTTCATGCCCTTTATTACGGAAGAAATCTGGCAGCACCTGCCCGGCAGGGGGGTTACCATCATGCGCGCAACCTGGCCCGAGCCCCGTCAAGAACTGGAAGATATTGAGGCAGAGAGGGAGATGGAGGTACTGATGGACATTACCAGGGCCATCCGTCATATCCGCAGCGAGATGAATGTTCCTCCGAGCCGCAGGGCGGAAGTCTTGCTGGCTGCCCCGGGGGATGCGGTTCGCTCTCTGCTGAAAAAGGCGGGAGCCTATATCAGTCTGCTGGCCGGCGCCGAACTAAAAACATCCTCCAGTTTACAAGCGGTTCCGGAACAAGCCGCCCACGCGGTGACCCGGGGTGTGGAAATATTCGTTCCGCTGAAAGGCCTGATCGACGTGAGTAAGGAAGCCGCCCGTCTGGAAAAAGAGCTGGCGGCGGTGGAGAAGGACCTGGCGCGGGTACGGGGGAAGTTGAGCAATCCCGGGTTTCTAGGCAAGGCCCCGGCGGACGTGGTGGAAAAAGAGAGAGCCAAAGAAGACGAGCTGGCCAAAAAGCAGTCTGCAGTCAGGGAAAGGCTGGCTATACTGAAAAGCAATTGAGCAAGGCAAAGACTAATAGACTTCCATGCCGCTGACGCAACCCACCAGAAAATAAAAACTGTATTTTCAGGGTAGCAGTATAAATATAAATGCAGGACCACGTCAAAGTCACCTTAAAAGTTACGATGTTGTATTATTCAGAATGTGATAACAACATGTTGTGCATTTGCCTGACTTTGACGGAGTCCTGCTCTACTAATGAGCGCCGATTTATGGTCTCGCCGGTATGGTTTGCAAATAACGCTTACTTTAAGAGGAGCAATCATCTTGAACTATCAGGAAGCCCTGGATTACCTCGCCAACCTGGCCAGGTTCGGGTTTAATTTTGGACTTGGCCGCATTCAGGAATTGTTAAAACGCCTGGGCAACCCTCATCTTGAATTAAAGGTTATCCACATTGGCGGAACAAACGGTAAAGGTTCCACCACAGCCATGCTGTCTGCTATCCTGCGGGAGGGCGGCTACCGGGTTGGGACTTTTACCTCCCCTCACTTGCATTCCTACACCGAAAGATACCAGATTAACGGGACGGAGATTTCAGAAGAACGGGTGGCCGGTCTGATCGGGGAACTCCGGCCTCATCTGGAAGCTATGGTTGTGGAAGGTTTTGAACACCCCACTGAATTTGAGGTGGGCACCGCCCTGGCAATGCTGTATTTCAACCGGGAGAAGGTGGATTTCCTGGTTGTTGAAGTGGGCCTGGGGGGGGCGATTGACTCTACAAACGTTGTGCAGCCATTGCTTTCAATTATCACCAACGTATCAATGGACCATATGGATTACCTGGGGCATAACATTAAGGAAATTGCCCGGGTTAAGGCCGGGATCATTAAACCCGGCGCACCGGTGATTACAGCAGCGGGCGGGGAGGCGCTGGAGGTTATCGAGGACGTCTGCCGGGACAATAATTCCCGGCTTTACGCGGTGGGTCGGGAAATTAGCTGGGAGCCTGTTTCCTGGGACCTTTCCGGCCAGTCCTTGATCCTTCGGGGCCGCAGAAGGGTCTACCAAGACCTTTTCCTCCCCCTCCTGGGCAGGCACCAGCTGATCAACGCAGCCACTGCAGTGGCTGCCGCAGAGGTTTTAATGGACCTGGGCGTTTCCCTGGACGGCGGCGCAGTGCGCCGGGGTCTTGCCCGGACCAGGTGGCCGGGGAGGCTGGAAATCATGCGCCGGGAGCCACTGGTGATTATTGACGGCGCCCACAATTACGAAGGCGCCAGGTGTTTGCGCCGGGCGCTGGAGGAGTATTTTCCGGGCAGGAGCATGGTCCTGGTTATCGGCATGCTGGGTGATAAAGAGCGGGCCAAGGTGACTGCTGAACTGGCCGCCGCAGCCAGGGCGGTGGTGGTGACCCGGCCCAATAACCCCAGGGCGGGAAACTGGCGGGAACTGGCCGGGGAGGCCAGGCGCCACGCCTCCGAGGTCTACCTGCTGGAGGACAACGGGGAGGCGGTGTGCAAAGCCCTGTCCCTGGCCGGGCCGGGAGAAATGATTTGCATCACCGGTTCCCTGTACATGGTAGGGGTGGCCCGGGAGCTGCTGCTCGTTTAAGTCCTGGGTTTAAAACCCCTGATTATGGCGATGAGCAGCAAAGCCAGCGGGAGCAGCCATTCAAAAAAATACAAAGAAACGGGAAATGCCTCTATGCGCAGGGCATCTATTTCAACGGAGTTCTTAAATAATAAAATTGAAAAGGCGGTTTGAATAACGCCGATGGGCAATACCACAGGCCTGTAATCACTCAAGTTGAGCAGCTGTGCGGTACCCAAAACGGCAGCGTAATAAAAGATCGCTAGCTTGACCAGTATTCCCGACATCCAAAAAATCACAAAGACGGCGTCGATGCGCAAGAATCCGCCAACTAAAACTTCACTCAGGATCATAAAGCTTGGAAATACCGTCCGGGCGGCCTCGGGTCCGAATAAAGCGGTATTGATAACTGCGTCAAAGATCAGGATAAAGGATAATAGCAGTACCGACCAGACGCCTATTGTCTTCCCTTTGCGGGGCACTGCCAGGTAAGGCAAAAGCATTGCCAAGACCACCACTTCTCCCCACCACCCAAAGGTTACTACCGAACCCAGCAAAACCGGTGAAAAACCGTTTTCCAGCACAGGCAGAAGACGTTGAAAATCCGCCGTTTGTAAGCTAAATAAGATTACAGTGACATAGAGGATAATTACCCAGGGTAAAATCAATTCGGATAACCTGCCGATCACTTCCAGGCCGGAGCGGATAGAATAAGCTGCTAAAAGAACAATTGAAATGTGAAAAATCAAAATAGGCGTATGCGGCATCAGCGTGGTGGCGAACAGTTCACCGAACTCCCGGATGATCACGCTACTAATTAGGATAAAGAAAATCATATAAAGTGCGCCAATAACTTTACCGACCCAGCTTCCCAAGATCTCCTGGGTATACTCGATTAAGGTCTTTCCGGGAAATCTACGGCCCAGCTCTGTAACCAGCAAGATCACGACGAGCCCGGAAATAGAGGAGACAATAGGTACCAGCCAGGCGTCCCTTCCGGCGAAACGGGCCGCTGTGCCAGGAAGAGCTACTACAGCTGTAGCCCCAATAACGTTCATGAGCGAGAAAAAAACAGCAACACTGGTAATTTTCCCTTTTTCTAGCATCTAATGCAAACCCCGTCACTATTAGAATATAATTGCCCATGCTGCAAGCGGTGCATGTTTAATTTCAATCGAACACGGCGCATTAGCGCCGAATTGCGCGGAACCAAGTTGCATTTGTGCGAATGGAGTTGAACCTACATTCGATCGGTATAGGAGAAATTTATTTTCAGGCTAATATCCCTTGAACCAAACAGGGATATTTTTTTTGATAATTACTGACGGTATCAATTCCTCAATCATAAAAATTAAGCTATTCTGATCAAACACAAAAGTCAAACTTGCTAACATATTTTTGTTTATTCGGAGGTCGCTCATAATTAGAGATATTTTAGCCATAATAATCAAAGATATGTAGTAAGTTACTTTTTATTTTACGATCCATGGGGGTTGTGGTTTGGGATCAGGTATTTTTACCAGATTACTTAAAAAAAGAGCGGCCAAAAAGCCGGGACCTGCCATAGATCGGCCGGAGCCTCTAAAGGGCAAAGTAATCCAGGATGAGGATTTGAAAAGTACGAAGATCTCGAAGAACCTCAAAGAAAACAGGGTCTACCTGGAAGGTATTTTAGGCCGGAACACCGACATCGTATCCAGGGAGTTCAGGCTGGGAACAGGCAGTAAGTACGCCTGGTTGGTTTACCTGGCTAGTTTGACCAAAGACGCCAGGGTCGGTGAAAGTATTCTAAGGCCGCTGATGCTGGAGAACTCCCTGGCCGGAATTGACCGGTCGAGGGGGGATGTAATTGAACTAATCGAAAAATCAATTTTAACAGCCGCAGAAGTTCGTTCTAAAGCATCCAGCATGTACGATGTCACCAACTCGATCCTGTACGGGGGTGTGGCGTTATTTGTTGATGGCTGTGCCGAGGCTCTGCTTGTCGACCTCAAAGACTGGCCCCAGCGCCCGGTTGAAAAGGCCGATGTTGAAGTGGTCATGCGGGGCTCAAAGGAAAGTTTCACCGAGACGATTGGGGTGAATACCTCTCTGGTCAGGCGCAGGCTGCGCTCACCCAACCTGGTCATAGAAGGCCTGAACCTGGGACGGGAGACCAATACAGCGATTAACATCGCTTACTTGAAGGGGTTGGTTTCTCCCGGACTCCTCCGTGAGGTAAAGAGTCGGCTCGGCCGAATTGATATCGATGGAATCCTGGAAAGTGGCTACATTGAGGAGCTAATTCAAGATGACCCTTATTCCCCATTTCCACAGATAGGTTATAGCGAAAGGCCGGACCGGGTTGTGTCAAGCCTACTTCAAGGAAGGGTGTGTATCTTCACCGACGGCACACCGATGGTCCTCTATCTGCCCATCGAATTTGGCGACATGTTGCAGAGCCCGGAGGATTACTACGAGCGATACTATTACGCCACGGCGATCAGGCTTCTGCGCTTTCTCGGGTTGGCGATTTCCTTGCTCTTGCCCTCCTTTTATATTGCCGTAACCACCTTTCACCAGGAGATGATTCCGACGCAGCTCCTGATCAGCATTGCTGCAGCCAGGGAAGGGGTCCCTTTCCCTGCCGTGCTGGAGGCGCTGGTTATGGAAATAACCTTTGAAGCCCTGCGGGAAGCCGGGATCAGGCTGCCCCGGGCGGTGGGCCAGGCCGTTAGTATCGTCGGCGCCCTGGTGATCGGCCAGGCGGCAGTCCAGGCGGGCATCGTATCTCCGTTGATGGTTATTGTGGTTGCTATAACCGGGATTGCCTCCTTCATGATCCCGGCCTATAACCAGGCCCTGTCAATGCGTCTGATTCGCTTTCCCCTAATGCTCCTGGCCGCCACTCTGGGTTTGTTCGGGGTGATGACCGGAGTACTGGCGATGCTGATCCACATGGCCGGTCTGCGTTCCTTCGGAGTGCCTTATCTGGCGCCCCTGGCCCCGTTAAAGATTTCCGACTTAAAGGACTTTATTGTTCGGGCGCCTTGGTGGGCCATGCATAAACGTCCGACAGAACTGGTCAAGAGGAATGAACAGAGAATTGCCCCGGATTTAAAGCCGCATCCCCCTTCCGAAGGAGGCGGCCGTGAGTCTGATTGATGTGGTCAGTAAAGGTACTTGTTCAAATCCCGGCATTGAAGATTTCAGCGGACTTGATGCCGGTAAGACAAAGACTGATGGCAAGTCCGGCCCGAAAGGAGGTGGCGGTAGTGGGGCTGTATCCTAAAATATTGATTTTATTGCTGCTCATAATTGCCCCGCCCCTGACCCAGACCGGCTGCTGGGATCAACAGGAGGTTGAGAAGATGGGTATCGTTCTTACTACTGCCCTGGACCAGGCTCCGGACGGTAGGGTAAGGCTGACAGCCCAGATCGTCAATCCAAAGGCATTAGCCGGCGGCAGTGGTCTGGGCGGTGGCGGTGGTCTGGGCGGTGTTTCCCGTCCCTATCGAAATATAAGCACTGAAGGAAACACCGTTTTTGACTGCATCCGGTTATTATCACTATACTCACCTTACCAGCTCTTCTTTGCTCACAACCAGACCCTCCTAATTTCTGAGGAGCTTGCCAGAAACAGGGGCATAGAAGAGCTCCTGGATTTCTTTGACCGCAATCCCCAGATCAGGCGGAGCGCCTGGATCCTGATTTCCCGCAGTGATATCAGCAGTGTCATGGAGCTTCCTGGAGAAACACAAGTCCCATCTTCACAGCGAATAGCCAACATAATCAGACAACAAAGGTTAAGCTCCTATTATCCCGATATCCAACTGGGAGACTTCCTGGAATCCCTGGAGACCGAAGGCAGGGATGTTTTTACGATGGGGATCCAGGTAGAACCTAATGAAACTGAGGTGCGTGATCAGCTTGCCGGAGATTCTTCCAGAGGCGGTGAGCGTCTGAAAACAATCGGTGCGCTGGTAAAAATAGGCGGCACAGCGGTATTTAACGGTAACAGGCTGGCCGGCTGGCTGAACGAAAGGGAAAGCCGCGGCTTGCTTTGGGTAAAGGGTCAAGTCAAGGAAGGGGTGATCACTGTGCCCTGCAGTATGGAAAAAACGCTCGGGCAAAACCAGAGCCTCTCTCTGGAGATACTCCGCAGCAAGTCCAGGATTCACCCTGAATTCATTGACGGAAAGTTGAGCGTAACTGTAAAGGTTGAAGCCGGTGCCAATATCAAGGAGTCCGAGTGCATGGAGGAACTGAACCAGCCTGAAGTTATAAGATCTATTGAGGAAGCGCTGGCAAGCGCAATTCAGATAGAGGTGGAGGCTGCCCTGGCCAAGGCGCAGCATGAGTACCATTCCGACGTATTTGGATTCGGGGAAGCAGTTCACCGAAAGTATCCCGGAGTGTGGAAGGAGCTTAAAGCTGATTGGCCAAAAGCCTACCAGGATTTGCCTGTATATGTTGAAATTGACGCCAAGATCGCCCGGACCGGGCTGGTTACCAAACCTGTGGAAGTACATCGCTAAACCGGTTGAATGGAGGTTTAAAAATGACGATATTTTTACTCGCATTTGTTTTTGTTGCGATTGTTGCCTATGAAGCGCCGGGGCTGGTCAGAAAAAAATTGTGGCGGGAGCTTGCCGCCTTTACTGTGCTGCTGGTCATCGGTATGGTGCTGAGCTTTGGACAGGCGTTGAAATTGTCGCTGCCAAACCCGGCCAGGGGAATTGATGCGTTATTCGGGCCGATGACCCGGTACCTGGAGAAATTATTGGCCTGATTTGCTCAAGAATTATGGTTATATTTTGGCCTCCGGCGCTCACCTTCAACTGGAAGCTTTTAAATGTCTCTGTGTGATTTATATCCGCGCCATAGCTTGTCATAAAATACGTGAAATGGTAAACTGTTATAGTAATATCTGCTTTTTTAAGATTAATATTGAGCCGGGGGAGGTCAATGGCTAGAAGTCTAAAAAGTAACGGTAACGTGTGGGTGCTGGTCCTTCTGCTTCTTGTCGGGGGGCTTTGCGGCAGTGCTCTCGGCAACGCCCTGGCGCCGGCTGTCCCGTGGTTGAAGGCAACCTCAACCATTGGCTTAAAGCCTTCCATGCTGGATCTACAGTTTTTGAACCTTACCTTTGGCTTTACTTTCTCCCTGGGGCCGCTAACCGCGCTGGGGCTGATCCTGGGCTACCTGATCTACCGCAAGGTTTAAAATGACTAGACAGTTGATTCTTGCCTCATCATCCCCCCGCCGCTCGGAACTCTTAAAACAGCTTGGCCTGGATTTTCGCATCCTGCCCTGCGAGGTGAATGAAACTTCGCCTCCGGGTCTGCGCCCGGATGAACTGGTGGAAACGCTGGCCGCCAGAAAGGCATTGGCAGCCGCTGGGCTGCTTGATAAGGGGATCGTGATTGGTGCGGACACCGTGGTCGCATTAAACGGGCAGGTGCTGGGCAAACCTACCGGTACAAGCGATGCCGTAGAGATGCTTCGACAATTACAGGGGACGAACCATGAGGTCTACACGGGAGTGGCTCTGGTGGATGCCGGACGTCGAGAAATCCTAATAGATCATGAGCAGACACGGGTTTATTTTAAGCCGCTGGAGGAAATTGAAATCCTTCGGTACGTTTCTACCGGGGAACCGATGGACAAGGCCGGGGCCTATGCTATACAGGGTCTGGCCGCTATGTTTATCAGCCGCCTGGAAGGTTGTTATACCAATGTGGTTGGACTGCCCCTGGCCAAGCTTTCAGAAATGCTTAGACAATTCGGTTATAATGTGCTGTAAAATCACTTAAAACTAATTATTGTTTCCTGTTGAGGCTAGTTTAGGAGTGGAAGCATTTGGTTTCTTTAAGCTACCGGCCTACCATGAAAGATCTTCCGGAAGACGCTCGGCCCCGGGAAAGACTTTTGAAAGAAGGGGCCGGGGCGCTTTCTGAAGTAGATCTACTGGCCATTCTCTTAGCAACCGGTTCCCGGGGGGCTACCGCTCTGGAACTTGCTTCCCAAATGATGGCTCAATTTAGAAGCCTTCATCTGCTTCAGGATGCTTCGGTGGAAGAGTTGAGCGGGGTCAAGGGTGTCGGCCCGGCCAAGGCAGCCACGGTGAAGGCGGCGCTGGAACTTGCCAGGAGACTTTCCCAGTTTTCCGGGCCACCGCGTCCGGTAATTAAAACACCGGATGACGCTGCCGCTTTGGTAATGGAGGAAATGCGTCATTTTGACCGGGAACACTTCAGGGCCCTGCTGCTCAATACCAGAAACCAGGTTATCGGGACGGACAAGGTGTCGGTGGGCACGCTTAATTCTTCCACCGTTCACCCGCGGGAATTGTTTCGCAATGCCATTAAAAGGAGCGCAGCTTCGGTCATTCTTGTGCACAACCACCCCAGCGGCGACCCTACTCCCAGCAGGGAAGACATAGATATAACCAGACGCCTGATTGAGGCCGGTAAGATTATCGGCATTGATGTCCTAGACCACATCATTATTGGGGATAATAAATTCACAAGTCTTAAAGCAAAAGGACTAATCTAGAGATTTTTTCAAGAAAGGGGCCGGAACATGCGCGTCGGTCTGTTTTCAAAAGATATGGGGATGGATTTGGGAACTGCCAACTCCCTGGTTTACGTCAAGGGGAAGGGAATTGTAATCAGAGAGCCTTCGGTGGTAGCTATCCAGAAGGGTACCGGCCATATCCTGGCCGTCGGGGAGGAAGCCAAAAGAATGATTGGCCGCACCCCCGGGAATATTGTAGCAATCAGACCGATGAGGGACGGGGTTATCGCTGATTTCGACGTGACTCAGAGTATGATCAAGTACTTTATCAATAAGGCGCTCCGGGGCCGTGCCTTTTTAGTACGACCAAGGGTCGTCGTGGGTGTCCCGTCCGGCGTTACCGCCGTAGAAGAAAGGGCCGTGCGGGAGGCTGCGCTTCAGGCCGGGGCCAGGGAGGCTTACCTGATTGAGGAGCCAATGGCTTCAGCCATCGGGGCCGGGCTGCCGGTTCACGAACCTACCGGCAACATGATCGTGGATATCGGTGGGGGCACGACCGAGGTAGCGGTCATTTCGCTGGGGGGGATTGTTACCAGTCGTTCAATTCGGATTGCCAGCGATGAAATGGATGATTCTATTATCAACCACGTTAAACGCACTTATAATTTAATGATTGGGGAGAGGACTGCTGAGCAGATTAAAATTCAAATTGGTTCGGCCTATCCTCTGGATTCTGTGGAAACCGATGAAGTACGGGGCCGTGACCTGGTTACAGGCCTGCCCAAGACTATCGAGATTACGTCGGAAGAGATCTATAAGGCCCTCTCAGAACCGGTTGCCAGCATCGTTGAGGCCATTAAGGCCACCCTGGAGCAAACTCCGCCGGAACTGGCGGCGGATATCATGGACCGGGGTATTGTCATGGCCGGAGGCGGCTCGCTCCTGCGCGGGCTGGACCACCTGGTCAGCGAGCAGACCGGTATGCCTGTACACCATGCGGACGAGCCCCTGCTGGCCGTCGCCTATGGAGCGGGCCGGGTGTTGGAGAATATTGACGTGTTGCGCAAGGTGCTGATCCAGCCCAAGAAGCTGGCGTAGTGGGCGCGAAATAAGGTCGCAGGTCGTAGTTACCTTGTAATGAATGTGCTTCGGATCGTGAAGCTGCAAATTCATTCGCACAAAATAAACCCGCATAAGATCTGATCTGTGCAGCTTGAGTGAGGAGTGAAATAAGGGGTGAGTTGGGTTACTGCCAAAAGGCTTTTTTTCCTTATTGTCCTGGTAGCGGTTACCCTGTCGGTCATGCGCCTTACTGTTCCGGAGACCACCCGGCTTACGCTCCTGGAATCTTCCCGGTTCAGGGATGTTCTGGCGCCGGTGCAGACAGGTTTGACCTGGCTGGGCAGACAGTCGCATTTTATCGTTTCCTTCCCGGCAGCTATGTTTCGGGCTGCTGAGCGCAACCAGACCCTGGAGCAGGAGGTAACCCGCCTGGAAAGTCAGCTTACCCAGTTGAACGAATACATTATGGAAAACCAGCGGCTGGCCGCACTTCTGAATTACAAGCAGGTCATGGTGCGGGACTATAGCTTTCTGACAGCATCTGTAATCGCCCGTGATCCCGGAAACTGGTTTGCAACAGTAACGTTAAACCGGGGCAACCAGGATGGGATCCGGGAAAATATGACGGTCCTTACCCCCGAAGGACTGGTCGGGCGGGTGGTGTCAGTTTCTGCTGCAAACTGTGAGGTTCTCTTAATTACAGACCCGCGCAGCGGGGTTGGCTCACTGATTCAGGAAACTCGCACACCCGGAATCGTGGAAGGAGCGGCCGGCAGCTCCGGAATGGCCAGGATGATTCATATTCCCAAAAACGCGCTGCTGGAAGAGGGCCAGGCTGTCGTTACATCAGGACTTGGCAGCGTGTTTCCGAAGGGTATCCCGGTTGGTGTGCTGGGCAGTATTCGGAACGAGCCGACAGGGTTGTTCCAAAGTGCTGAGATCCATCCTTATGCAAATTTAAATGAGTTAGAAGAAGTTCTGATTGTAACCACTGTTATTAACGGGGCCCAATCTCCACCGGGGGGAGGTTAATACCTTGCCGTTTCCTATTTTGTTACTTTTTTTGGCTGGAGCCTTAATCCTACAGTCTACCGTACTGGAATTTGTTACCGTGATGGGTGTAAAACCTGATCTGGTGATGCTCGTTGTAATTCTAAACGGCTTCCTCCTGGGTACCAGGCAGGGGGCCTTTTTGGGTTATGCCGCCGGAATGGTAGAAGACCTTTTTACCGGCAGCTACATTGGCCTGAACGCGCTTTCCAAAATGGCCGCCGGCTACCTGGCTGGAGCGGCGGGCCGGCGTCTCTACAGGGAAAACACCCTGGTAGCCACCGGTGTCACATTTTTTTCGGCTTTTATCGGTTATATTATAAACTACATTTTGCTGCTTTTTCTTCACATTGAGGTACTTCCCTTTTATGCTTTTTTAAGGGTCATCCTCCCGGCTGCTGTGTATACTTGTCTGCTGACACCTTTGTTTTTTAGCCGGATCTTCCGCCTGGTACAGTTTAGAGATAGAGATATTTAAGTATACAGGCGCCCCTTTTGACATCAGTACTGATTTTTGCTACAATTTATTTTTGCTGACTGGTTAACTTCTACAAGAGAGGTTTGAAGCAGCTATAAAATAACTAGATATAACCATATATAAGGCCA
>ENA-UOOH01001300-UOOH01001300.1-fermentation-metagenome-genome-assembly--contig:-NODE-1300-length-24609-cov-48.291969_pt1 | contig 24609 bp, 26 predicted proteins | sample MGYA00245778_ERZ724025 | MGnify/ENA primary metagenome ERZ724025 (study PRJEB28704, sample SAMN03018313) | fermentation metagenome | biome: anthropogenic terrestrial biome; feature: soil... | reverse complement strand
CGACTCAAAAGTCGTTAATTATAAAGCGTTTAACGCATTACGCAGAACACATTTGAAATATAACCATAGGAGTGAACATGAGAACCAGAAATTTCGATCCGAATGAAGAGTTCGCGGAGCGGGAAAAAGCCTGCAGACGCGGGAAAATGCTTCAGGCGTATCTGCCAATTAAACGGCCTCCCTATTTCAAACGCAGGGTCACGGCATTATATGCAATGCATAAATTTTATCCGTCGTATGTCGGAGTCAATCGTTGTTTCCCGGAACTTGGAGACTGCATTATTTTTCTACCGTATAAAGGGAGCCTTCTCGGAAAATACGAGCAGTGCCATCCGCCGGTGGTCAGGAAATATTTTGCGCGGCTGATCAATGAAAAAATGCCGAAGCGGAAAGAGCTTTGGCCAAAATTATCGGAGGCTGGAGATGAAGGTCGGTGAAATCCGTTGGTTTGAATGGGGCGACGAGCCTGTCGGCAAGGTCAGCATCTGGACCATCAATAAGGATGGAAGTGTCCGCCTGCTCGGTTATATGGACAGGGCCAAAGCAGTGAAGAAAAAATACATCTTCGAATGTCCGTTTCCCTGATCGCGCTTGACATCAAACTGTGAACAACAGAGGTATAGAATATGGCTGTAAAATTTCCGGAAATAATGCTGCCTTACGAGTCGATCGACTGGCGGCTTCTGGCGGCGCAGAAGCGTCAGTTGGTAAATATCCGTTCCAAACTCCCCGTAAACGCCAGAAATCATGATTTGCTCGGCGGCGTAATTCATCTGATGGACGCTCTTGAAGATGCGCGGGAAGAAGCATTGCGCGAAATTGTCCTGTTGCAGAATCATGCGGATGATGTGCAATATTTTGTCAATAACGTCTGTGACTGCCGTTCAAATCTGGAAGGTGATTTATTTCTGGAAGGATCGGGGGCGACGGCAATTCTGATGCGGAGTTACCTGATTCTGATTCCGTATGCGAAGCTTTCGACGGATCAGAAAATACTGCTGCACCGATATGGCTTGAACCATAAATTCGAGCTGGAATGAACGATGTTTTACGGTATGGGAAAATGTAAGATTTGAATTCGGTGAGTTTCAAGGGTGAACTCACCGAATTTATTTGGAGGTAAACATGAATTTGAGTTTGTTTCAATTGGCGTCGGCGGACAGAAGCGTCCGGGTCGTGATCCAGAAGAAGCCGGACGGCAATTTTCTGATGGGCGTCAGCAACGGTAAGGAAAAGCCGTTGGTTTGTCAGGGCAGCCCGGAGGCGATCTGTCAGGAAATTGAACTGAAGCTGGCCGGTTATCTGGGCGAGGTACAGACTGCGGAGATATCCGCCAAACTGAATGAAGTAGCCGTCGAACAGCATGAAGCGGTGGATGAAGCTCCGGCGCCGCTGGCGTTGACACCGCAGGTTTCGACCGTAAACCATGAGGCCGCACAGGATATGTTCGACTTTGACTTTTAAAGAAATCTGCCGCCGGCCGCTCGGCCGGGCGCGATGCAGCGGCGAACACGCTGCCCGCTCGCAGAGCGGAATCCCGGTTTCGCCCGCTGGGCGACCAACAATTTCGTTGTTGGATCACGAGCGGCAGCGTGCCGCATCGATGTTAATTTAACCCAAAATGGAGGAATATCACCATGACTGAAAACAACACTTGCACCGCCGTCAAAAACCGCCGTAAATTCATTTTCAACGGTATGGAACTGAACGATCCCGACCCGAATATGCCGCCGGAAAAAGTGGGCGAGTTCCATTCGGTTTTGCACGGAGAATTGACCAATTCCACGCTCAAGGGGCCCACCCGTGACGCGCAAGGCGTCGACGTCTATGAATTCAAGATCAAAGTCGGCAATTTCGGATGAGCAAAAACGGTAAGAAAATATCCGTCTCCCGGTTGAAGGAACACTTCAAAACGCTCCCGCCGGGAGAAATTATTTACAGCCTGGAACACCAGACCGAGGAACAGAAAGAATGCTGCAAACAGTTGATACGCGCGCTGCAGGACACGCCGGCCATTCCGCTGTATTCCGGAAGTCCGCCCCTTATTTGACGCTGCCCGCGCTGAAAATCCCCAAACGCGAGGTTGTTTCCAGCGGCGATGAACAGGAAATCTCCATTCTGCTCAGCGAACTCAGCCGTCGGGTCGATCTGGAGGGCGTGCTGGCGCAGAATCATATCGCCCATGCCGTTCTGAAAAACAGTGTCCGTGAATGGCTCGGGCAGTTCGTCATTCCAGAAATCGATGCGCTTATCGAGGCGGATGTCACGCTGTTTCCGGAACAGAAAGAGATGGGGCATTATGAGTACGAATATGACGGTATTTTTCCGGAAGGCGACTGGGTTCTGTTGTTTGATATGCGGCACGTGGATTACCATACGTTCGACATCACGCGGCAGGTCAAGATGTACGAGGAACACAGCCCCGGCCTGGGGCAGTTGCTGCTGCGGGCCATCGACCGGACGCCGTATGAAGTGGCGACGCCGTCGTACATGTATTCCTACATCCGATACGCGATGTGGGGCGACATGGACAACGAGCGGGACTATATCAGTGATTGCCTCGGCGTCGATGACGAGGAAGAAATCGAGTACATTCTCGGCAACATGCCGGTGACCCGGGAGCGTTTATTTGAGCAGATACCGGCCTGGGCACTGAAACCCAGTGATGACTATGCAGGGCGTATTCCCGCTGAAATCGCGAAAATCATCGAAATTTCGAAGGAGCAGAAGGGGCCTTTGCGTTATATCCATCCGTATGCCAATATGCCGGCATTCATGCTGTGGGAAGATTCAGCGAATATATGGGAAGAAACCTTGAGCGCTGTCGAACGGGATTGCATGGAGGCTGGCAACGATTTGCGGGTCGCCGGTAAATACTGGACGTTTTCGCTGAAAAATATGAAAGAACTTCAGGAAGTATTTGCGGAAATTGAAGATCATGTAGCGGGGTTTTACCGTCTGCTGCAGGCGCTCCACCGCATCAAACAAAGGGATTGCGTATGAACGTAATGATTCACAACGAAACATGCCTGACGCCTAAAGGGGCCGTCATTTTTTACCGTGGCCATGATGATTCGCAGACCGCTTCGACCTTTCACCGGATCGACAAAAACGGCGAGCTCGGCGCGGGCAAAAATCTCGACGTCGACGACCTGGAGGAACTGTTCCGGTCGAACGGTAAATGTTCCATGAACTTCCTGCCGTCCAACGTCCTTGCGGTCAAGAACAACAGCATCGTCTGGTATGAAAAAAGCCGGAAACATCCGATTTATTTCAGGCCAACCGAGAACAAACGGCAAAAACTGGGCAAATATTCCGGGCGCGAAATCATCTGGCCATCGCTGCTGTTCATGGTTTCGCGGGGTGGATTGTATTGCTGGGCGCTGAAAAGCAACCGCCGACCAACGCCGCAAACCCGGCTTTTCCAGGCGCCGCTTACCCATATCAATGAAGACAACGGGCATGTCTGTACGCCGGCCGGCCTGACCCTGCGGCACGGCGCATCACCGTTCGAGCACATGAAATCGGTTTCGGAACAATTCTACGAAGGAACTTTCGGACACGGCACCGGATCGATGAAGCAGATCAACCATCCAGGCGGCCACGACGGCTTCTGGCTCGAATATCTTCGTAAAAAGAAAAATATCCGCTTCCCGACTGAACTGCTGAAACCAACCAACAAAAAACTGGAGGACATCCTGCGATGAAGCATGTGACTGAACCTGGATTCCATACCCGTGCCGTGCGCGTGGAGCTGGTCGGCTGCGGTGGTACCGGTTCGTTCGTATTATCGGGGCTGGCGCGACTGCATATCGCCATGCTGGAACTGGGACATCCGCACGGGTTGCAAGTCACCGCCTGGGACCCGGACCGCGTTTCGCACGCCAATGTCGGACGACAACTTTTTACGATGCCCGAGGTGGACCGTTTCAAGGCCGAATGCCTGATCCACCGCATCAACATGCAATACGGCCTATTCTGGCAGGCAATGAACGAAAAATTCTTCCCGAACGAATACATTCCGAACCACAGCATCATCATCTGCTGTGTCGATTCACGCGCGTCACGCGCCGAAATCAACCAATTCCTGCCAAAACGAAAAGGCCCGTATTTGCTCGACGCCGGCAACGACTTGTCGATAGCACAATGCATCCTGGGAAACGGCAGCGATGAATTGCCATATCCATACAAAGTTTTTCCATCGTTGATTGATACGAAAACCAAAGAACTCAACCGTCCGAGCTGTTCACTGGCCGAATCGCTTGGGCAGCAGTCGCTTTTCATCAACCAATGGATTGCGACCGGCGTGCTCGAAATCCTCTGGCAAATGTTCCGCAAAGGCGGTCTGGACCACCGCGGCTTCTTCATCAACCTGGATAACGGCAGAATGAACCCCATCCTGATAAATAACAAACCCAACCAAGGAGAACTGAAAAATGCCAATCAAACTCAATGACCCGGATGCACTCGAAAAGCTGAGCGCAAAACTCAAGTATCTCACTGATATGCAGGAGATGATGAAGTCCGTCAACCTGATCCTCCGGAACCCGAGGACCGCGAAGGAAGAAAAAATTCGTATCGTCAGCGAAAAGTATCAACTCAAACCGGAAACGGTCGAGGGGCTGATGAATCCGCGCTACTCCTTCGAGCGGCCGGGCTTCCAGCAGTATCAACTTTCCAACAATTCCGCCGAAATCCGTCGGATCAAGCAGCGTATCACCTCGATCACGGCCTATCAAGCCGAAATCAAGGAAGTCGAAACCGCCGGCGAGCTGCCCGAACTGGTATTCGATGGCGGTCGCATCGTGGATAACGTACCGGAAAACCGCCTGCAGATATTCTTCGATGCGAAGCCGGACGCCGAAACCCGAACCAAACTAAAGCAGAACGGCTTCCGCTGGGCGCCAAGCAATTCCGCCTGGCAGAGCTATCGCAATCCCCACACCCTGAACTGGGCCAAACGGGAATTCAAAGTTGAATAACTGAATCAGGTAAATTACCATGAATATCGATCTTACCGAATATAATCTGATCGCGATTTCGACCTCGGCGGGAAAGGATTCGATGGCCACAACCCTCGAAGTTGTGGCGGAAGCGGAGAAACGCGGCGTAAAACATCGGGTTCTCGCAATTCTGTGCAATACCGGCGCCGACTGGCCGAATGCGGAAACGGAGGCACGTAAATTATGCAACCATCTGGGCATTCAGTTCCAGGTGGTGCATCCGTATCGTTCGGTCCCGGATTACATAAGCATGCGCCAGCGCTTCCCGTCTATGCAATGTAGGTTCTGCACCCGCCTCAAGACAAGTGCCATCGATAAGCTGATCCGCAAGCTTTTCCCGCATAAGCAGGAGGCCAAAATCCTGTCGATTACCGGCGAACGCCGGGAGGAAAGTACGCACCGCAAAAAGCTGGATGAGTTTTGCGTCCATGACGAACTGACCGCAGGTAATCGCCAGGTGTTCCACTACCGCCCAATTCTCGACTGGAAGGTCGGCAAGGTTTGGGGCCGGATAAAGGCGAGCGGACTGCCGCCGCATCCGGCTTACACGGAATACGGAAACGAAAGATTGTCGTGTGCCATCTGCGTTTTCGCCTGCGACAAGGACATCTGGAACGGCGCACTTGTTCGTCCGGATTTGGCCGAACGCTACCTGGAAGTTGAACGTAAGACCGGATTTTTGTTTCGTCATAATCAATCACTGGCAAGCATACTTGCCAAAGGAGCCATAAAATGCCGTTGACAAATGAATTAAAAGAGGCCGTCAAAGACATTGTCGCGATACATTGTACCAAAGACGATAGGGGATTGTATTATTCTGAAATTTACGCAGACTATCGGGATCAGTTTGAAGGTAAAACACTTCTGAAAATCTGCAAGTCTGACTGGCCCCGCGAGACTTTTGATGATCTCATTACGAAATTTTATGATTGCCCGGACTATGATTATCATTATGAACTTTTGGAGAAAATCAAGGAAGATGCGGATATAGCCGATGCTCTTGAGGGGAATATATGCTCGGAAGATACCATATCCGATTATTTATACGACATCCACTATGTCAAACTGCCGGACGAGCATTACTTGAATCAGGAATTTTGTGTGAACATTCTGGTGAATGCCGGGGATTTGAACTATGATTATACCCTGAATACGCCCATTGCCAACTGGTACGGCCAGCATGATAAAACCGTTGACGAGGACTCCGCGATACTCTGGCTGGCCCGGCAGCAGGGATATAAAAAATCCGCCCTGACCAAAGCCCTGCGTGACCGGGAATACGGCGGCAGCAAATTCCTGCAATCCGTCTTAACCGAGGTCGAAAACTGCTCGTCCTCGATGAATGCCTTGACTTTCCTGGTCAAAATGACGCTGTCCGAATGGTTCAATCTGCATGAAGCCGTTGCGAAGGAAGAAAAACTGAATAACCGTTACTTCCCGAAGCGGAGCAAGGGGCGCGGCTATCTCGTCATCGACCGGGAAACGAGCTGCGGGCTTTACGATCCGTGGAACGGCGCGGGCGGTCCGCTGGAAATCGCCTTGGACCGGGATGTGCGTTTACCATTCCGTATGATCGACTCCATCCTGCCGGACGGCGGCCGCGGCTACAGCATCGACGAAATCTACGGCATGATGCCATCCGTCTGGAGTGATAACGCAATCAAAGAAATTCACCCCATGAAAAAGGCGGCATGAGGGAAGATTGTTTTTCCGGTTCGTTGGAAATGCCTTGGGCGCGCTGGAGGCGACGCCCGGCATTTCTGTCGGTGAAACGAACCGTAAAATATAGGAGTTCATAATGGAAGCCGTTCAGTTTGATTTATTTGATTTGGAGTATTCGGAGGAGGTTCTTGAAATTCCCTCGCTGGAAAGTTTGCAGTTACTGAAAGCTACACCTGTAAAAGTGGTTGAACCAGTAGCGTTGCCTGTACCTGTAAAAATTCAGGAACCGATTGCGCTGCCGACAGAACCGCGTTTCAACTACCGGATTGAGGACGGTGCGGTGTTCGGGCCGTCCGGGGCGAAATCCAAGATTAAGGCCAATATCAATGCCATCCGGATTTTGAAAAATCTGGAGGAAACGGATGGGGTGCCGGATGGTAAACATTGCGCAACGCTGATTCAGTATAGCGGATGGGGCGGGGTTCCGCAGGTTTTTGACGCTGACAAGAAGGATTTTCAGGAGGAATACCGGCAGTTGAAAGAGCTGCTGACGCACCCGGAATATGTTTCGGCGCGGGCCTCGGTTTTGAGCAGTCATTATACGCCGATGTATTTGGTTGAATTCATGTGGCAACTGGCCGTAAAGGCCGGTTTCAAGGGCGGCGAGATTGGCGAATTCGGGGCGGGAATCGGGCATTTTATCGGGTTGGTGCCGGAAGGCGTCAACGGACATTTTACGGCGGTCGAAATCGATGATATTTCCGGACGGATCATGAAGGTACTTTATCTGGAGGAAAATATCATTATCAAGAACTTGCAGCAGACTCTGATCAAACGCGATTCGCTGGACCTGGTGATCGGCAATGTGCCGTTTGATAAAGTGGGCGTGCATGACTGTAATTATGTAGGTTATAATCTGCACAATTATTTTATCGCACGGGCATTGGATGCGTTGAAGCCGGGCGGTTTGGCGATCCTGTTGACTTCCGCGAGTACGATGGATTCCAAAGTATTGGTGGCGCGGGCCAATTTCGGCAGCCGGGCGGCTCTGCTGGCAGCGATCCGTTTACCGAACAATGCGTTCAGCAACGCCGGAACCGAGGTGGTTTCGGATATCCTGGTTCTGCAGAAAGGTGCGGTTTCGGAAGAAGCCTTCCTGAATCTGGAGGAGGTCGAAACCCATGACCATACCGGCACAATGCTGGTCAATGAATATTTTGCCCGGCACCCGGAAAATATCATGGGCGACCTGTCAAACACCGGGCATATGTATGGACGCAGCGGCAGCCCCACCGTCACGCCGAATATGCTCAAAACGCTTCATATTGACCGGTTTGAAATCCCGGTGCAGAGCATTGCCGCTCCGGAGGTTGATTTCTTCGACGATGCGCCGACTGAGATTGAGTGTCACCTTCCGCTTAAAGAATATGCGTTATACGTTGAGAACGGGCAGGTTTACCAGCATAACAACGGCAAAGGAACATTGTTTACCGACAAGAACGGCAAGGAGTTTACCGGCAATGAAATGCGCAAAATCCGGTCGTTTATTGAGTTCAAGGATGTTCTGGATAAATTGCTGAAGCTCCAGCTCGATCCGGATGCCCCAGACCAGGCCATCGAAGTACAGCGTTTGCGGTTGAATCAGCACTACGACCTGCATGTCAAAAACTTCGGCTTGCTCAACAACAAACTGGTCCACCGCAATGTCCAGGAGGACCCGGATTATCTGAAGCTGGCGGCAACCGAAAACATACGCAAGGAAATTGAAACCTCACTGGACGGCATCCGCACCCAGCGTTATGTCTACGAAAAGGGCGATATATACTTCAAGCGGACGCAGTTCCCGTGGCGGGAACCGGACACCGCTGAAAACATCGTTCAGGCGGGGATGATTTCCCATGCCTACCGCCATAAAATCGACCTGGAGTATATCGGCAGAATCATGAATCTTTCGCAGGAAGAAGCATACAACCTGCTCATCGGTAGCGGCGAATTTTTCGAAAACCCGGTCACACGGGATATCGAATTAAAGAGCAAATACCTCAGCGGCAACGTGGTTTGCAAGCTGGACATCGCCCGGAACGAGACCGATCCGAAATATCGGGGCAATGTTGAAGCACTGGAAAAGGTTCAGCCGGCGCCGCTGCACATCGAAGACATTGATTTCATGCTCGGCAGTTTCTGGATTCCGGCGGAGATCATTCAGACCTGGCTGGAGACCGCGTTCAACACCGAGTGCACAGTCAGTTATGGCGACAAGGGCGACCGTTGGTTCGTCAATGCCGAGTACCGTTTCCGCTGCAGCATCATGGAGTACCGGATCGGGGAATACGACCTGTTCAAGCTGGTCGAAACCGCGCTCAATTTGAAGGAACCCGTGATCTATAAAAAGGTCTGGGATGAAACCATTCGGGACCATAAAACGATCGTCGATCAGGACGCCACCTTGACCGTGCGGCAGTACAAAAACGAGCTCCAGGAACGCTTCCGCAACTATGTATTGGATTCGCCGGAAACCGTTAATGAACTGGAAAATATCTACAATTCGATTTTCAACAGCCACGTGACCCGGACTTATGAATTGCCCGAGTTCGACGTCTACCCGGGCGCGGTGTCGGTGATCGACGGCAAAAGGTTTGTCCTGCGCACTCATCAGAAACGGGCGGTTTCGCGCTGCATCGAGGGCAATACCCTGCTGGCCCATTGCGTCGGCGCGGGCAAGACCGCCGTTATGATCACGGCCGTGATGGAGGCCAGGCGGCTCCGGCTCGCCACCAAGGGGTTGATCGTCGTGCAGAACGCTACGCTGCAACAGTTTGCTGAGTTCGCGCCGAAGCTTTATCCGAACGCACAAATCCTGGTCGCCACCAAAAAAGACCTTGAAAAATCGAAGCGTCGACGGTTCATGTCAAGGATAGCGACGGGCGACTGGGACATCGTGATCATTGCACAATCGTCCTTTGACATGGTCAAGGACAATCCGGATCTGGTGGAACAGCATTACCAGGAACAGATTGCGGAACTCGAAACCGTCATCGCCGAGAGCGAAAGCCGCGACAGCATCAAGGAGATCGAACGCCAGAAAAAACAACTGGAAAAAATCCTCGACCGCCTGCGGGAGCGCAAGCATGAGGAGGACATCATTTATTTCGATGAATTGGGCATTGACCTGCTTATAATCGATGAGGTGCAGGCCTACAAACGGAACTTCTTCGTTACCAAAATGGACCGCATCAAAGGGCTGGACCGCGGCGCCAGCCAGCGGGCGTTTTCGCTGTCGCTGAAGATCCGCCACATCATGGAAAAAACCGGTGGCCGCAACGTCTACACGGCATCCGGAACACCGGTGAGCAATGTCATAGGGGAACTTTGGGGAATGATCCGCTATGTGTCACCGGAAACACTTAACGAATTCAACGTGAACACGTTCGATAAATTCTCCAGCGTGTTCACGCAAACCGAAACCGCGCTCGAAATCGATGCCGCCGGACGCTTTAAAATGCAGACACGCTTCGCCAAATATTCGAACGTAATTGAGCTCTCGAAAATGTTCCGCACCGTGGCGGATGTGGTGCTTTCCGAAGAGCTGACCGAAGTGGAGCGTCCGCCGATCAAAGGGGGCCGCCCGCAGCAGATCAGTCTGCCGCGCAGTGCCACGATCTCGCAGTTCATGAACTATTTGCAGGACGTATATGAATGGTTTGAAAACCAGTCCGATAAACGCTCGATATCGCATATCCCGCTGCTGATTTACGGCATGTCGCGCAAAGTCACCATCGACCCGCGCCTGATCGACCACCGGTTCGCCGACGACCCCGGTTCGAAATTGAATACTTGCGCAGATAAAATTATTGAGAAGTATTACGAATATGATTCGGTCAAAGGAACGCAGATTGTATTCTGCGACCTCTACCGCAATGTGTGCGATAAAGTGGAGTTTTTCAACGCCTGGAACGAACTGAAACGCAAGCTCATCGACGGCGGGATTCCGGCCGAAGAAGTGGCCGTTATCAACGACTACCACACCGACAAACAGAAATCCGAATTATTCGAGCGCGTCAACAGCGGCGAGGTCCGGGTTATCATCGGTTCAACCTCCAAACTTGGAACCGGCGTCAATATTCAGGAACGCCTTGCGGTTGAACATGATATCGACTGTCCATACCGTCCTTCGGATGTAGCGCAGAGGTCAGGCAGAATCCATCGCCAAGGGAATAAAATCGAGTCGATCGAAGTTATAAGGTACGGCATCGAACAGACGCTGGACTCCGGCATGTATGCGATCCTGGAGCGTAAACAGAAATTCATCAACGACGCCATGAAAGGACGTTGCGCCCGCACAGTCAAGGAAATCAACGACGATACCGCATTGGATTTCGCCAGTTTCAGTGCGGCCATCTCCGGCAATCCGAAACTCCGCCGCAAGGTCGAAATCGAGACCCGTTTGAAGGAACTCGACGCCCTGGAACGCCAGCACCGCCGCAACGTCCGTTACAACTCCGATCAACTGGCCTTCCTGAACAAAGTAATTCCGCTGATGAAAGAGGAACTGCCACGGCTGGAACGTTTTGCCAAAACCTGTCCGGAAGTCAATTACAGCGATGCCCGGATCAAATACGGCGAAAACATTCTGACCGGCAATATTTCCGAAATCTGTAAAGGTCTGGATGAACTGTTCGAGCGCGCCTATTACAAAGCGGTCAATCAGAACGGCGTTCATGCCCTCAACGAGCTGTGTATCAACGGCATCCGTGTTCAATTAATCGCCAAGGCCGCGCTGAACTACTACAATAAACTGGAACATGGCAAATGCTGCATCCAGTACCAGTTGAAAGATATCGATATTATCAATCTGCCGGTCGAGACCAGTGGCGAAGCCAGGGAGGCCGGCAAACTGCTGTACAACATCCGCAAAATGATCGCGGCCAAACCGGAAGAACTGGCGCAAAGCCGCATCGAACTGGAAGCCAAAACCGCCAAGCTCGAAAAACTGCAATCCGCCCCACCGGAAAAATTCTCCAGCAGCGAAGAAAAGAGCAAATTGACCGTCGAATTGGACCAGATCATTTTCGACCTGAACAAAACCAGCGAAGGCCAGCGCGACAGCTACATTTCCAACGAAATGCCAGAACTCCGAAAATATTTCCCGGAGCTCTCCAACACCGGCATTATCCGGGAAATTGAAGTTCTTGAAAGCGCTGACGATGAAGAAGAAATGGCGCAAAGCGCCTGAAATAATCATCGAGGCGGCACGTTGCCGCAATTTCCCGGCGTCAAGGGTGAGCCGGGAAATTCCCATAAAAATCAATCAACATGGAGAAAAATCATGCAGAAAATCCCAGTAAACAGAATCAAGAGTGTCGCCGACCGTGCCTACAACAAAGCGGAAGATGCGCATTTGTTGGAAACCATCCGTTTCCGTATGGCGAATGGATTTAAGCCGCTGCTGCAGCCGATTGCATTGCAGCCGTTGACCGGTGATCCGGACTATGATTATGTGGTCGATGACGGGCGCCGCCGTTTCAAATCGCTGCTGGCACTGGAGGTCAAAGAGCTCGAACTCGGGCAGGACGCGGTGGTGATCGACGGCGACTCGGAAATCAATGCATATCTGGGTAACCAGCATACGGAACTCGCATTGGCGGAGGAGATTACCAAGCTGCATCAGATGCGCGAAAAGTTTGAAACACTCGACGCCCTGGCCAGCGCCATCGGGCATTCGGCAACCTGGGTGGCGCGCCGGTTGAATCTGCTGAATCTCTGTCCGCTCTGGAAGCAGGCGATGACCGAAAAAACCTTCGGATTCCTGGCGCTCGGGCATTATGAAACCATCGCCACGTTTCCGGAAAATATCCAGGAGGAGATTTTCAATTATATTCGTACTGAAGAGGGCCGCAACGCCTTGAAAGGCACGAGTATCATCAAGTTCGCACAGATCCTTTATGACCGCTATGCCACGTTGCTGTCCGCATTGCCCTGGGAGGAAGCCGGTTGCGGCGAATGCCCGACCTGTAAGGAACGCGCTTCCGGCGGCTGGCTGTTCGCCAAGCTGATCCCGGACGCCCGCTGCATGAATCATGCGTATCTGGAACGGAAACGGCAGGAGTATGTCGCCGCGCAGGCCGCCAAGGAACCGGAAACCGTATTGGTATCGCAGAGCTTCAACGTACCGAACAGCGAAACCACTCCCGAACATCCGTTGGCCGGTACTGCGATCTTACCACCCGGTGACTGGCGACCCGCCGAAAAGGGCGAAGACGGAGCGGTCGAAGCGATCATTGCCGATGGTCCGCAGGCCGGAACCAAGACCCTGATCAAACGCCCCGAAGCCACCGCCAAAGCCAAGCCGATCCAGCGCTCATCTTCCCTCGCGGAACGGCGTGAAGCGCTCAACAAAAAGCGCCAGAAGAAAACCATCGATAAACTGATCGCCTTCATCGAAAAAAAGGATTATGAAATTCCCGGTCGGAAATCGATTGTCGCAATGGTCGCCGCCAAAGGCATCGGGGCGGTAAATATGTCGCAAATCATGAATTACAAAAACATCGTTGAGCGCGACGACATCTATTCGCTGCTCTGGAACAAAGTCACCGGCCATATCATTTCCGAACTCAAAACCGGCCAGGAACCTTCGACCAATCCGAAGTGGGAAGAAGCCCGTCTGGTCAGCGACCTGATCGATTTTGACGTTGATAAAGCATTTTCCGAAACCGTCACTGAAATTCCCGAACCCAAATCCTGGGCCGCGCTCGAGCGCAAGGAGAAAAAAGAAGCCGAGGTCGCCGCGGAACCCGAAGCTCAAGCCGCATAAGGAGGTGTCCATGAGCAATATTCATATGAAAATCCCCAGCCCGCCGTCCTCGGAAATTTCCATCCGGGGTGAAACCAGCGCGGTTCGAAAACTGCTGGCACACAGCAATGTCCGCCATGTAGGTATCGAAATGCCCAGGCAAAACCCACTGAAAGCAAGATTCGGGGTTGGCATTATCGCGCAATCCCTCAATCAGTTGTCCACCGAAGGAACCGGCACAACCGTGCCGGTCGAGCGCAAATATCTGAAACAAATCGCCGAAAAACTGGAAACCGCCGCCGATTCCATATAACCACAGTGCAGGAGATAAAAACATGCAAAAAAACAAAAAGAAGACTAAACCGGAAATAACGGCCCGAATCACGGAACTGGGCTTCAAACCGGTCAAACCAAAGAACCGGGTATTTTTCCACTGGAACAGCGCACCGGAACCGAAAGTAGTCAATTTCGAACCGAAGCGCTTCGATAACAACGACGACGATCCGGAGGCCGCATGAATTCCACCCGCGACATTTACCGGGAAGTGACCGAACGAATTATTGCCGAACTGGAACGCGGCGTCATCCCGTGGCACTGTTCCTGGCGGCCGGAGGAATGGCGTCACCGGAACTTGGTCAGCCGGCGGGCATACCGGGGCATCAACACCATCCTGCTGAACAATCTGCCATACGAATCACCATTCTGGCTGACCGCAAACCAGCTCAAAAAGCTCAGCGGCAGCCTGCTGCCCGGCGCGGAACCAACTGGCATTGTATTCTGGCATTTTTTCAGCAGGGACGATCTCCCCGGAGAAAGCCACCGGGTTATCCCATTTTTACGGGAATACCAGATTTATAACCTCGAACAGACCATCGGTATCCCGGCCAAATACATCCCTGTCCTGCGCCCACGGAACCAGCTCGAATTCCAACCCATTGAAAACGCGGAAAAAATTCTTACCGGTTTCGTGGATGCTCCGCCCGTTTTTCACGGCGGCGATTCAGCGTATTACAGTTCGGAACACGACTATATCCAACTTCCGTACCGGAGCAAATTCGACAGCGAAGACACGTACTATTCCGTCCGTTTTCATGAATCTTGTCACGCAACCGGCCATCCAAAGCGCCTGAACCGTCCGAACTTCATGATTACCAATTTCGGCAGCGCCGACTATTCCAAAGAAGAACTGGTCGCGGAAATCGGCGCCGCCTTCCTCTGCGCCCAGAGCGGCATTGCCAACGGTACGATCAAAAACTCCGCCGCCTACATCGCCAACTGGCTGCAAGTGTTGAAAAACGACAAAAAGCTGATCATCCAAGCCTCCGCCGCCGCCGAAAAAGCCGTCAACCACATCCTGAACAACAAAGCCGATTCGGAAGAACTGGCCGCATAACCAAAGGAACAAAATATTATGAGCAGTGATTACGCATGGGGCCTCCTGACCGTTGAATGCGATTCGCCGGAACAAGCATCCCAACTGCTTGCCGAATATGAAAATATCACTCCGGAACTGAGTTATTTTGCACCTGAAATCGACAATAAAGAAAGCAGTCAGGTCAATTTCTGCATTGACTATGAAGTTACCAGCCTTTTTGATCAGGAAATAATGGAACTTGACAAATGGATTTTTGAAAAAAGTTTGCATCATTTGACTGGCTACTGGCTGTTGGACTCCGGCGAAAAATACCGCTTTGAAATCGAAAACGGTGAAATATCCTCCGCGTCATTCAGTTGGCTGGAAGAATATCCCGTTGAAAAAATCGAACGAATCAAAAGCTTTGCTCAATCCATTGGCCAAAAAACGATCCAAGATCAAACTCAATTTGAACCTACTGGCGACCTGTTTATGGATATTTATCAGTTGGCCGAACGGAGCGGTGAACTTGATAAATTGAAATTCATCGAAGATTATCACATGGGAAATGATGGCCGGAAACGCTTCAAAATCACCAATGACGATTTTCTGGTTCACTTTTCTGCTCAATTCGGGGGAAGCGAAGGCATCTATATTGATGCTTATATCAACGGGCGCTTTGATGCTTCCGGCGAACATAAAAGAGTCTCCATCGGAACTATCAAGACCCTGGAGGACGATCTCGCCGCCATGAAAATCATGGGAGAGGCTTGTGCCATTTTGACCTATAATGCGGCAGAATATCTCAACCAGAACTACGCCCGGTACATGGAAATCCCCAAAACTACCTGAAAGAAAGGGACGCCCCCTCGCCGCCGGGCGAAAAAATCCAGTACCCGACGTCGGTTCTTATATAGCCGGGCTGAACGCCCGGATATTTTTTCTCTCTATGGTTGTCCTCACGGGGTGAAGGACAACCATTTAAGGAGGGAAACCATGAATAGTTTGCAAAGTAATGCAGAGAAGGAAAAGATCATCTTCCGCGGCAAGAGCAATAAATTTTTATTTGTCTGCAAGATGATCCATCAAATCTTCTGGCTTGTGATCGGAACAATTGGCGGAGTGTTGCTGCCGACTATGTTTTTCAGCGGCGTCGCCGGATTTTTCTACAATGACGGCAAGCTGAATCAGCACATTCTTTGTCTGGGAATCAGCCTGATCCCGATTATCATTGCCTGCCGTATCGCATATATTGTCTGGTTGCGGCGCCGTCAATACTACACGGTCACTGGCGAATCCATCACCTGCGAGGGCGGTGTTTTGCATGTATTCAACCGGAAAATACGTATTTCTGATATTCGCAGCATCAGTTATCATTGCTCGTTGATTCAGCAGCTTCTGGGCTGCGGCAATATCATCATCAGCTCCGCAGCATCCAGCAACGGCAGCCTGGTTTTGAAAAATATTGACAACGTCAAAAATATATACAACGCCATCGAAAACAATCGCAAAGTAAGGAGTTGACCTATGAGCAGATTCAATGACATGACCATGTCGGAAATTGTAGCGGAAGCCATCAACCGCGGATTCGACCCGAAACCCTGGAGCGGAAAATTATGCCACTGGTCTTCAGGGATAGAAGTTGCTGCTATTGAATACATTCAGTCATGCGGCAGCGATCTCTTTGAAGAAACCGAGGAGGAATAAAATGTTCGACAGCAAAATTAAAGAAGACTTCGGCATTACCGGCAAAGAAGCCATCAAACGCGGCATTATCCAGCCTGGCAAACGTATCAATTACCGCACCGGCAACCTGGTTGCGAACGGATGGGAATGCATCCGCACCGGCAATAATTATCCCAGTCAATATGACGCCGTTCAAGCGTATTTTGAAATTATTCGCCAGGAAGAGGCTGAATTTGCCGAAAAATGGGCCACCGCTGATTTGCAATGGATTGTTATCCGGCTGTCGGACGGCGATACCCGCCATACCCTGACCGAGCGGGAAACCGGCAAAATCCTGTTCAATACCGGTTCCCGAATGCGGATCACCGACTATTTCGAAGAACACCCCGAGCTGACTCACGCCAAAAAGGTTCAGCCGGAAAACCAATTGGCCTCATGATTTCTGAAGCCTGGCCTGTCCGTGAAACTTCTTCCCCTCAGATTTCCTGCCGGTCGAACGTCGGCACCGACGGCAGGCCGGGTTTTCATTTTTTTGCCCATTTTTATGTCATCGGCATTGGTCATTTTGCTGCGTGTTTGTCACCGAAAAATCTGCTGGAAAATCATTGATATTTTCAATCTGCTGTCCTTGATTGCAAGCCTGCTTGAATTATATTAGGGACAAGAGAACGGCATTGTCGCCAAAACATTCAACAATAAGGAATGCTAAATGGAAAAGACGAGAAAAGAAAAAGCCGCCCCCGTCAAAAAAAACACAACGCCTGTAAAGAAAACCGCCTCCGCTAAAAAGGCAGTCATCACCGCCCAAAAGGCCCCGCCGAAAAAAACAGTTACCCCGAAAACTTCCCCGACTAAAGCTACTGCATCGAAAGCCGCTCCGGTCAAGAAAATCACCGCGATAAAGAATGTTGCGGCATCAATGAAAAAAGTTGTTGCGCCAATCCCAAAGACTGCCGTATCCAAAGCTGCATCAGCCAAGTCGAAAAAAGCAGTTGTATCGAAAGCCGCCCCGGCCAAGAAAGCAATTCCCGCGAAAAAGGTCGCCGTATCCAAAGCTGTGCCGGCAAAAAAAATTGCTCCGAAAGCCGCTCCGGTTAAAAAAACTGTCACACCAAAAGTTTCGGCTAAAAAAACTGCTGTATCCAAGGCTGCTCCAATCAAGAAAGCGGCACCGGCGAAAAAAGCCGCTCCGGTCAAAAAGTCTGCCGTGAAAAAAGTTGCCGTACCTAAAGCGGCACCGGCAAAAAAAGCCGTTCCGGTCAAAAAGTCTGCCGTGAAAAAGGTTGCCGTACCTAAAGCGGCACCGGCAAAAAAAGCCGTTTCGGTCAAAAAGTCTGCCGTGAAAAAGGTAGCCGTACCCAAAGCAGCCCCGGCGAAAAAAGCCGCTCCGGCCAAGAAAACCCCCAATAAAAAATAAGTAAAGCAAATATCGACTTTCAAGGTTGCCGTATTCAATTATATCGCTGAAAAGGCCGGTTATTTTATTTCGTCTGGAGATCGTAACATTTAAATTTTTCGGAGAACTTGATTCTGTCTGCCGGTCCCTCTCTCTCCCAATCCCACTCCCACCGGCAGCGGGTCAAGTTCTCCGTTTTTTTATTTGCCGCACTTGAATTTTTCTTGATCGCGGGGCATTATTGTAGCAAACACCATAACCGGAGGTACGATGAAGTATTATACAGAGGATCATTTTTGGCTTGAGGTCATTGATGGCGAGGCTACGATTGGAATTACCGGATATGGAGTTCGCGAGCTGGGCGATATTTTGTCGATCCGGTTGCCGGCCGAGGGGATGATTACATTGTGGGCGATGCTTTTGCAACCGTTAACGGTTGTACCGTATATGCGCCAATCAGCGGCACCGTCAGCAGCATCAACGAGATTCTGGATTCAGAGCCGGCTTTGCTGAACAATTCACCGGAAGATAAAGGCTGGGTCTGCCGTTTCGAGGACTTCGATATCACGGAATTGGATGACATGCTGCCGGTCAACGCCTATGACAAGTATTTGAAGACGCTTTAACCAACGCCGGAACCTGGAGTTTTCCTATGCCGTTTCAGCGACATTCGGACACGAAAACAGTTGCCGACCGCCGTGTGGTGGTGTATCAATTGCGCACCACGGTAAATACCTCCGGAGGCATTGAAACGGCATATTATCGCATCATCGATGTCATTCAGGCGTTCATCGCCAAATCTTTATATGTGCGTATCCCGGACGAGGCCCAGGCGTACCGGAATTTCACGGTCATCAAAAAAGAGCGTGGCATTTGCGAATGTATTTCGGCTCCGGAGCGCAAAATATGGGCGGCTCGCTTCGATTTTCAGGACAAAGACAAACAGCGTTGGTTTTATGACATTGCCATGATCGAAGAGAACGGCGAGTTGCTTTTCGGCATAAAAATTGAAACCGTGTCCATGCTCGATCCAATGACGATCCGGCAGAAACTCACGCTCGTCGGAGAACTTATCCCCATGCTCACTTTGCGGCAGGGTTGTCCGCTCAAAAATAATCTCTGGTACATTGACAATCCGCGGGAACTCACCGTTTTTCGAGATTTCCTTTTATCGCCGCGGCGCAGTCTGCCGGTCATCGTGATTACCGCGGTCAACCGGCAGAGCTGGCAGTTCACGCCGCATCCGCCGCCGTTCCTGGTGGACGCATCCTATCTCGCCGTTCGGCTACAGGGATACGCCTGCGTGGTACGCCTGGGATTCAATGCGACTTTTGAGTGGAGCAGGATGGTCAGCCGGGAATGGTCGGTGTTCAACGGCGCCTGCCGGGTCTATTATCCATCGTTGGACTTCGGCAAGGATATTCCGGGCAGGCATCCCGTTCACTACAAAGACAAAATCTGGTATTGGAGTTTTGACGATAAACACGGGCCGCACGCCTATACCTCATTTCTGATCGATCTGGCCAACCGCGCGTCGGGCGTCTGCCGCATCAACTGGCAAGGGCTTTATTTTGTGCCTGACGCCCGGGTCATCCAGGCGGAGCTTCAGATGGCGCATACGTTGCATGTCGCCAATGCTCCCGACCGGGAAAAAGCCCTGGGCGATCACGTTCAGGCGCTGCAGTTGAAACTGACGGCTTCCCGCGAAGAAAGCGAACACTGGCTCGATGAACTGGATTCGGCCAATGAGACCGTTGAATTTTACCGGCAGGAAAACATGGCGTTGCGGGCGCAACTTGAATCCCTGCGCGCCCATATCGCCAAACTGTCGGACGCGCCGCCGGATGCCGCCGTTCCCATTCCCGATGGCTATGCCGCCATGAAGAACTGGGTAAAGCAGTATCTGGCCGGACGACTGCTGCTGCATCCGCGGGCCGAACGCGCGCTTGCCAAGGCGGAATACCTGGATGTGGAGCGGGTCTATCGGGCCCTGCTGATTCTCGCAAACGAGTTCAGGAACAGCCGCCTCGGCGTGTCCGATGAAAAGCCATTCAGAGCGGCATTGCAGGCCAACGCATTGGAATTTTCCGGAGCCATTGACAGGAGCCGGGCCGGAGCCGAAGGCGACGCTTATTTCGTCAATTATCCGCCCGGCGGCCCCAACCGCCGACTGCTGAAATTCCATCTGGAACACGGCAATTCCCGCGAACGGCGCTACTGCCTGCGCATCTACTTTTTCTGGGACGAAGAAACATCCCAGGTCATCGTGGGCTATCTCCCCGGTCACCTCAGCAACCGCATGTCCTGATTCATATGGAAAACTTTATCTCCATTTTCAGCTTGCGCCCATCGATCAGGCGGACCCGTTCGAGCTGAAGTTCCTCGAAAAGCAGTTGAATGCTTTCCGGCGCGGTGATCGTGACACGTCCGACCCTGCAATCAATTTTCAAAGTCAGGAAATCGGCGGAAGCGGTAATCAGGTCAATATGCTCCCAGCTCAATAAAAAGCTGCTGTCTTCCTGAAGCAGCCAGATACGGGGGCAGTGGCCGTTTTCCAGTGAATCCCAGCCGTTTGCGTCAATACTCATAAATAAGCCCTCCGTTTACAGATCCATGCCGCGCGGCGTTTTTTTCTTTGGAAGAACCGGAATATCCTCGATTTCCGGTTCGTCAATTGGTTTTGTCGATTGTTTCTCATTGGTGATGTCCTCTGTTTTTGATTGCTCTGTCATTGTATTCTTTGCGTCCACGGTCCTGTGTGGCGTCAAGTCGGTTTCATGTTCAGATTTTTCTTTTTTGGCTGCCGGAATATTTTCGTTCGCTTCAGATGCCGGGCCTTCTATGGGCGGATCGTTATCCCGGGACAGTTCCGGTTGGTCCATCGTATTCCGCTGCTTTTCCACATAAGCCATGATTTTCTCCAGAAACGGATTGTCCGCATCGATTGATGCTGCTTTTGCAGGAGATTTCGGCCGTTCCATATCCGCTGGAGTCGATATTGGAACTGTCGGATATTTATCTTCATGCGACTTCGGTTGACTGGAAATATTTCTTTGTTCTTCCGTAAAAGTTTTGACTTTTTCCCGGAATGGATTATTCTCATCAATTGGTACTGCCTTTGCAGGAGATTTTGGCTGTTCCGTATCCGATGGAACCGATATTGAAATAGCCGGATACTTATCTATGTACGGTTTCGGTTGACTCACTGTATTTTGCTGTTTTTCTCCAACAGCCTTGATCTTTTCCTGAAACGGATTGTCCGTATCAATAGGCACCGTTTTCGCAGATGGGGTTGGCTGCTTTGTATCTGCTGGAATCGGTATTGAAATAGCCGGATACTTATCTATGTGCGGTTTCGGTTGACTGGAAACACTCTGTCCCTCTGTAAAAGCCTTGATCTTTTCCCGGAATGGATTGTCCGCGTCGATTGACGCCGTTTTCGCAGGGGATTTTGGCCGTTCCGTATCCGATGGAACCGGCATTGGAATGGCCGGATATTTATCCACGTGCGGCTTCGGTTGACTGGAAACATTACTCTGTCCTTCCGCAAAAGCCTTGATTTTATCCAGGAACGGATTATCCGCATCGCGCGAAAGCGGCTTCTTGCTGACTTTCACCTCGGGTTTCGCTTCCACGGCAAAACGGATTCCCTGCTCAAAATAAGTTTTTTCGGTGACGATGCCATAACCATATTTATTGAAACGGGTACGTCGGGCAACCGCATCTTTGGCATTTTCGTAGATCCGCCGGGGAAGTTCCTTGACATACTCCATGATTCTGGCGGCACGGCCCTTGACTGATTTATAAGTCGTATCCGGCAACGTTTTCGCCTTGGCTTCCCGTGCTTCTTCGGAAAGATGGAGAATCACATTCGGCCTGATCTCTCCGGCTTTTACCAGGTCATGGACACTGTTACGGTCGGAGTTGAGCGACAATCGTGCCTTCAGAAATTCCTTTTCGGGGCAATGCAGCGCCATGTGTTGCCGCCCGCGGCTGAGCGCCACATAAAACGCTTTCCGGTCCAGTGACTGCGCCGCGACCACCACGTTTTCGGCAGTGCGCCCCTGCGATTTATACGAGGTTGTCACCCAGCCATATTTGAAGGTGTTGTAGCCGGTCGGCATGTCAACCAGTTCGCGCGGCTGCCCATCCGAATACAGCATCATGACCTTGTCCGGATCGGCGGTAATCATGGCGATGTTGCCGTTATAAATCCGCTGGTCACGCAGATTGACATTGAACTGGATCAAGTCGCCCTCGCAAAGCTCAATTTCACTCCGTTCACCTACCTCGATGAACTCCGCACATCGTTTGGCATAAATGGCCTTGCCGTTATCGAGTAGTAAATTATCGTCATCAATACCAACAATTTTTGCCGTTTCACCGGCCTTTGCAATATCTTTCATATTCCGGATAAACGCTACCGCCATGCCCGGCTGGTAATTCCCGGCATCCCGCAACCGCGCCTTTGGCCAGTTCCACGAACGGAATATTTCCTGCGTTCGGCCATCCCCTTTGATCGAACCGGAATCCTTCAATTTCGAACGGACTGCGTCCGTCAGTTCATCCCCTTCGTCATGCGTCGGAGCCACCAATATCGCCCGGTCGATAAACTGCCCGTTTTCCGTATATTCCATATAACTGTCAGCAGCCCGATCCAGGTATTTGTTTTTGCCTTCATGAATGAATCCGTTCGCATCAAAACGCTCGAACGCCGCATCAAAACGTCCCAATGCACAGTCCGAAATTCCGCGCCGGTACTCCTCATTCTGCTGTCGATGGATATCCGTCAGTGAAAACCGCTCAATCTCCGAATGCTCCTCCAGCAAACGGAAAAAATCCCCATTCTCGACCGCGTTATGCTGCCGCGCATCACCCACAAACAACACCCGATAATTGTTCGCGCGCGCGACCTTGACGATCTCCACTCCCTCACGTAATGAGTTCAAACCCGATTCATCGATGATCACATAACTTCCCGCCGGAGGTTTTTCCCGCGACAACAGAAAACTCGCCACCGTCTGCGACTGCTCAAATCCCTCCTGCTTGAGCACATCCGTAGCCGAATTAGTCGGCGCAATCAAATGAATGCTCTCTATGCCGCCGCTTCGCAATCCCTTGCAAAGCTCCTGCAATGTCGAAGTCTTCCCGGCCCCCGCCACGCCCCGAAACAAATTGAAACGGTCCCGCGAACTCAACATCCCATGAATCAATTCCGCCTGTTTCTGCCGCGTTTCCTGCCCCGGAAATGCCACAAAATTCGATGCAATCGGTTCAAACAAATCTTTCTGCGTTTCCACCGACTCGATCGCATAAAGTTCCTGCTGGATAATCTTTTCCGTCGAATAATACGGATTCACCTCCAACCCGCCTAGATTCTTCAACTCTTCCACATCATTTACAGCCACCTTCAGTGTCTTTAAGTCAATCCGGCCAAGGTTCTGATTCAAAGTCTCCGCCAACACTTTATCGAGCTTCAATACACTGTCACGCTCATACACCACCGGCAGCGCCGCCTGAATCATCTCCACCGTTGCTTCACGCCCTGCCGTTCCTTCCTTCATAAAATTGATTTCAGCCTCGTGCGCCAACAGTTTCAATGTATGTTTCTGCGCATGTGTAAGCTGTTCAAACTGATATTCCCTTACTTCCTGCCCACTGATCTCCTTCAACTTCTGATCCCTGGTCGTCATCGATATGAAATTATTCTCCGCCAAAGTAGGTTTTCGCCCGTGCTCCTCGATAAATTTCTTTTCCTGCGCCTCAATCTGCCCCCGTCGCTTCGAAAAAACCTCCATCACTTCTCCCGAAACTCCCTCAATATCAAACCAGACGATACTACCCTTGTCATCCAGATGGTTCACTGTTTTATACCCCAGATCATGACAAATCTTCGCCAGTTCATTATGATAAACCTTACCCGCATAACGGATCGCCCGCACCATCTCCAGACTCTCCAACGCCTTGAACTCACCATCAGCCGTTTTCGTCACATTGCACACCACATTATGCGTATGTAATTGAGGATCAAGCGCCCGACTCGCATCATGCCGAAACGACGCATAAATAATTTTTCCCGTAATTTCATAATTATTCGTCCGCACCTGATCTCCCTTGCGCAGCCTCACCGCCGCCAGTTTCTCCATCTCCCGCATCGCCGTCAATACCGCCTTGCTGTGCGCCCGCACCAAACGCTCATCAAACATACTCATCACCGATACCGACTTCGGAGCCGCACACTGAAAATCAAAAAAACGAGGCCCTCCCGTCGCATTTCTCTGCGTCAACTTCTCCATCGTATCAGGATTGATATTCTTCTGAAACAAACTGAACGTCTCCGACTCCACCTCCGCATTCCACAAATTGAAATCATAAACCAGCTCCCCATACCAACGCCCCACCACCTGTTCACCCTCCGAATAATAATCATTGCACGAAAGATGATTATGATAAAATGACTTTCCGCCCCCATTCGTCGCCCGTATTTTCGTCATATTAAACAAACCAATCACCTTCCTGTAATAAAATTCCATCTTTACGAGCCAGTTACAAAAATATCGACCCGAATTCGAAACTACTCCCATGATACAAGCATCAAACAAAAATAGCAATAAAGATCCAATCCTCAAACACGAAAGTTCAAAAACTTTCGCATTCATATTAATTAAAACGCAATACCCCGTCCATGAGAAGGTTTGTCAAGAGGTCAATCAAAAAT
>ENA-UOOH01001296-UOOH01001296.1-fermentation-metagenome-genome-assembly--contig:-NODE-1296-length-24630-cov-4.279797_pt1 | contig 24630 bp, 25 predicted proteins | sample MGYA00245778_ERZ724025 | MGnify/ENA primary metagenome ERZ724025 (study PRJEB28704, sample SAMN03018313) | fermentation metagenome | biome: anthropogenic terrestrial biome; feature: soil; material... | reverse complement strand
TGATCACGGGGAAATCTCGCTCTCTCGCATGCCTAGCCGTGTCAAAGTCGGGCGCGAGCGCCTGGGCCTGCGGGGCCGGGCGCATGGCCATGCGCCCCTACCGCCGGCCGGGACAGGGACTCGACGCAGTTTCCGATGCGCCCCCTTCCTCGCGGTCTACTTCAAGGCCTCGGTCCCGCCGAACTCGCGGCCCGGCGCGAGCTCTTTGAGCACCTCCCCGTCCGCGCCGGACAGCTTCCCGGTCACCATCCGCGAGACGAGCGCTCCGACGCCCGGCCCGAGCATGTAGCCCTGGCCGCACATGCCGACCGCGTCGATGTAGCCTTGCAGCGTCGGCGAAGGCCCGATGATCGGCGAGCCGTCCGGCGTGTTCGGATAGAGCCCGCGCCACGTGCGGCGCACCTTCACGTTGGCCAGCCGCGGCATCAGGTCGACCATCCGCCGCGCAATCATCGGCAGGAAGCTCGAGGTCTCGCGCCGGTCGGTGCCGAGGATCTGCGGCTCCGGGGTGATGCAGAAGAGGACCTGGCCAGGCTCGCCATGTTGGTAGAAGTAGTAATTCCGAGAACCCGGCTCCGGCCGCAGGTCGACGACCATCGGCTTGAGGAAGCGGGCGGTCGGCTCGGTGATGCCCGCCTCGTGGCAGTCGGGCTGCACCGGCACGTCGAGGCCGCCCGACTGCGCGAGCTGCCTCGCCCATGCGCCGGCCGCGTTGACCACGGTGCCCGTCGCGTAGCCGCCCTTGTCGGTGCGCACGCCGACGACCTTGCCCTTGCGCCGGATGATCGAGGTGACGCGCTCGCCGAGCCGGAACCCGACGCCGAGCGCCTTGGCTCGCTGGTAGAAGGCGTGGCTCGAGAGCTGCGGCGAGGCCGAACCGTCCTCGGGCGAGTAGGTCCCGCCGCGCAAGCCTTCCTTCTTGAGGCTCGGCACCAGCTCGAGCAGCGACTCCTTGTCGTGCCAGTCGATGTTCAGCCCGTAGCTCTTCTGAACTTTGAGGAGATCCTTCAGGATGCGCTCCTCCTCCTCGCGATAGGCGACGAAGAGGTAGCCGGACTGGAACCACTCGATGTTGTCGCCGCGGCGCTCCTTCCAGGTGGAGAAGACGCGGATGGAGTCGAGGCACAGGCGGATCTTCGCGGGGCTCGAGTGCGTCGCGCGGATGCCGCCGATGGCGGCCTTGTTGCTCCCCTGACCCGGGCTCGCGAACTGGTCGATGCACAGGACCTTCAGTCCCTGCTCGGCCATCTCCATCGCGGCGGGCAGGCCCACGCTGCCGGCGCCGACCACCACTGCGTCGTAGACCGCGGTGCTCATCTGGAACCTCGTTGCTGACTGGGATTGCAGGCGGCCGAAGAGCGGCCGCGACGCGAAGACGAAAGAAGAACGAAGCGCGAGCTTCGCCGCGCGGGCGAGGGATGCGAATGGAGGATGAAGCTCCAGCTTCGTCGGCCCGCGGGCGGAAAGGCCCGGGGGCGAGAACGGAAGCGGTCGGCGTGCGGTGCGCGAAAGGCCTGGGTGCGAAAGCGGAAGCGGTCGGCGCACGGCGCGCAGCAGGCCCACCCCCTCCCCTCCCAGACGGCGCGCACACGTGAGGTGCTCGTTTCGCCCAGGGTTGCGCGCGCCTGGGAGGGGCGATCGCGGGTGCCTGCTTCGGCAGAGCGCGCTGCCACTAAATCGCCGCGACAAGCACAACGCTTCACGGACGGCACGAACCCTCGCTGCCCGGGCTCACTCTGCCCGAGCCCAACCTCCCTCCCTCGCCTGCCGACCGGTTCTCGTCGTGGCGGAGCCGAAGCTCCAACCACTACAGCTCGCCCCCAACCCATCACAGCCCGCCCTCGAACGCCGTGGGCCCGCTCTTGGGCGCCTCGTCGGTCTTCGCGGGCTCCTCGGCCACTCCGGCGAACGCGCCGAGCGGCACCTCGACGAACAGCGGCCGCTGCGTCAGCTCGATCACCGCCGACAGCGGCACGCCCTCCTCGCGGAAGAGGCGCTTGATGAGGCTCGGGCAGGTCTTGCCGCCGCAGGCGCCCATGCCGGCGCGGGTCGCGCCCTTGAGCTCGTTCATGTCGCGCACGCCCTGGCGGATGAGCGCGCGGATCTCACCGGCGGTCACCCGCTCGCAGCGGCAGACGATCTGATCGTCGGCGATGCGCTGGATGACGTCGGCCATCGGCTCGGTCGCCTCGGGCGGCTGGACGCGGATGCCGGCGATGCGCTTGGCGATCTCCGCGGAGGCGCGCACCTTCACGAGCAGCGCGCGGTTGGCGTACTTGGGCGCGCGGACCCGCTCGACCTTCACCTTCCCCAGCTCGCCGCCGAGGGTGTCGAGCACGGCGACCTCGTCGCCCTCCTTGATAGACGCCTCGGTGAATTCGAAGGGGACGGTGACGAGCGCGCTTCCGTCCTCGGACTTGCGCCAGTCGACCAGGGTGATGGCGAGGCCGGGGCAGATGGCGACGCACTTCTCGCACCCGATGCACTCGCCGTCGAAGGTCGGCAGGCCGAGGATGTCGTCGCCCTCGATGCGGATCGAGCCCTTGGCGCAGACGCTCGTGCACGGGTTGCAGGGGATCTCCTGCGAGCAGTGGATCACCGGGTAGACCCCCTCGTTCTTCTCGGGGATCTCTTCGGTGATCACCGCGCCGGGCCTCGACTTGAGCACCTCGGCGGTGCGCGACCACTCCGCGGGCACCTCGCCGACGTCGCGGCCGAGCGTCCGGGCTATCTCCAGGCCGCGGATGCGCCCGGTGAACATCGCCGCCGAGGCCTCGGCGATCTCCTCGGCGTCGCCGGCGGCGAAGACCGGCAGGCCGTACTCGCGCGCCTTCTTCAGGAACTCGTCCACCGGCTCGAGGCCGACAGCGACGAGCACGGTGTCGCACTTGAAGCTGCGCTCGGAGCCGGGGACGGTCTTCCAGTTCTGATCGAGCGCGGCGATGGTGACGCTCTCGACCTCTTCCTTGCCGTTGGCCGAGACGACGGTGTGCGAGGTGTAGATGGGCACGCCCATGCGCACCAGCTTGTCCTTGTGGACCTTGTAGCCGCCGCAGTCGGGCAGCGCCTCGCACAGGCCGACCACCTGGATGCCGGCCTGCAGCGCGTGGTAGCCGGCGATGAGCCCGACGTTGCCGCCGCCGACGATGAAGAGCCGCTCGGTCGGGCACACGAGGTCGCGGTTGACCAGGGTCTGGAAGGCGCCGGCGCCGTAGACGCCCGGCAGGCTGTTGCCCTTGAAGACGAGCGAGCGCTCGCGGGCGCCGGTAGCGACGAGCAGCGCGTGCGGCTGGATCAGGCTGTAGCGGCCCTGGCGCACCAGGCCGACCTTGCGGTCGGAGTAGATGGCGACCGCGGTCGTCTCGCTCCACACGCGCACGTTCTCGAAGGAGCGCACCTGCTCCTCGAGCCTCTTGCCGATGTCGAGGCCGCGGGTGCCGGCGTAGCAGGCGTCGATCGACCCGAAGAACTTGTGGGTCTGCAGCACGAGCTTGCCGCCGAGGGCCTGCTTGTCGTCGACGAGGATGACGTTGACCCCGGCCTTGCCGAGCTCGACCGCCGCGGCGAGCCCCGCCGGGCCCCCGCCGATGATCAGGCACTCGGTCTCCAGGGTCTCGATGTCGCGGAAGGCGGGCGCGTGGGCGGAGTCGATCTCCGGCAGCGAGGCGCGGCCGAGCAGCGGCTCGACCTTCATCCCCTCGGTCACCGGCACCATGCAGCTCTTGAGCGGCAGGCCGTCGGCGACGACCGAGCACTGGGCGCACTGGCCGTTGGCGCAGAAGATGCCCATCGGCGCCTTGTCCTTGAGGTGGCGGCCGAAGATGCGCACCCCGTTGGCGAAGAGCGCCGAGGCGATCACCTCGCCGCGCCGCGCCTTCATCTGCTGGCCCTTCCAGAAGAAGGAAAGCTCCGCGTTGCCGCTCACTTCGAGGATCGGGTGCTGCTGGATGCGGTAGTCGAACATGGTGTCTCCTCGCGCCAGCTATCGGCCTTCGGACCGGAAGAGGTGCACGCTATCGCTGTCCGGTGAAACGGGGAAGAAGTGCGGGGCGAAACGGGGAAGAAGTGCGGGGCGAAACGGGGAAGAAGTGCGGGGCGAGTTGAGTGGAGGGTCCGATGCCGGCTTCCCTGTGGCGGAGCTGGAGCTCCGCCGTCCAGCCTTCGTCGCCGTCCATCCTTCGTCCGCCGTCCATCCTTCGTCCGCCGTCCAGCCTTCGTCGCCGTCCATCCGGGTCCGATGCCGGCGTTTCCTTGGCGGAGCTGGAGCTCCGCCGTCCAGCCTTCGTCCACCGTCCATCCTTCGTGGGCCGTCCATCCGGGTCCGATGCCGGCTTCACCTTGGCGGAGCTGGAGCTCCGCCGTCCATGCTTCGTCCGCCGTCCGCCCATGGCCGCCATCCGCTCCGCTCTCGTCGTCGACGCTTCCGTGGCTTGCTTCGAGCCGCGGGCCGTGTTCTCTGCCCTGCGAATCGCCATGGACGCACTCCTCATCCACCCGCCTGCCAGCAAGCCCGCCGAGCCGCCGCTCGGCGTCGCGGTGCTCCTCGCGCACCTGCGCGGCCAGGGTTTCGAGGCCGATGCCCTCGACGCCAACCTCGGCGCCTATCTGTACCTGCTCGATCCACAGCGTCTCGCCGCCACGGCGGGCGAGGCGCCGACGACTTCCCTCAAGCGCGCGCTTCGGCACGCGCCTGGCGCCCTCGAGCTGCTCCGCTCGCGCCGCGCGCTCGACTCGTTTGGCCGCTACTCGACCGCGACGCGGCACCTCAATGAGGCGCTCTCGGTCTGGCGCGGCGCCGGCGAAGAGCGGCTGACCCTCGGCGACTATCTCCACGACGGCCTCTCGGCGTTCTCGCCCGCTGACCTCGATAAGCTTTCGCGCGGCGAGGCCTCCACGCTCTTTTCCGGCTACTTCCGCGAGGTCCTCGTCCCGAGCGTCGTCGAGTGCCGGCCGCGGATCGTCGGGCTCTCGGTGAACTACCGCCACCAGGTGCTGCCAGCGTTCGAGCTCGCCGGCATGCTGCGCCGGGCGCTTCCGGAGGCGACCCTCGTCGCCGGCGGCGGCATGTTCAGCTCTTGGAAGGCGACGCTCGCGAGGCTCTCGCTGCGGTTCTCGGCTTTCGACCGCGTCGTCTTCGGTCCCGGCGAGGCGTCGTTCTCTGCGCTGCTGCGCGGCGCCGCGCCCGACGGGCCCTTCCTCGAGGATGGGTCCGAGATCGCCTTCGCGCCCGACTTCGGCTTCGCGCGGCTCGGCGAGTACCTCTCGCCTCGTCCCGTCCTGCCCATCAGCAGCTCGCGCGGCTGCTACTGGCGGCGCTGTCTGTTCTGCCCTGAGAGCGCAGCGCCGACCCATCCCTATCGCTGCGCCAAGGCCGACTCGTTCGCTTCGCAGCTCGCTTCGCTGGCGCGCCGGTACGAGGTGCGCCACTTCCACGTCACCGACAACGCGGTCCCTCTCAACGTCCTGCGGCAGCTCGCCGCTCAGGCTTCGATGCTCGAGGAACTCTCCTGGCACGGCTTCGTCCGCTTCGAGGAGGCTTTGCTCGACGAGGGGCTCGTCGACCGGCTCGCGCGGGCCGGCTGTTCGATGCTGCAGCTCGGCCTCGAGAGCGGCTCGCAGCGGGTCCTCGACCGGCTCGGCAAGGGCACGCGGCTCGAGGTCGCCTCGGGCATCCTGCGCAACCTCGAGCGGGCGGGCATCGAGGCCTACGTCTACGTGATGCTCGGAACCCCGGGCGAGACCGAGGAGGACGCCGAGGCGACGCTGCGGTTCCTTGAAGAGCACGCGGGCGGAATCGGTTTCCTCAACCTCGCCATCATGAACCTGCCGCGCGACGCGCGACTGCTCGAGAAGCCCGGCGAGTACGGCATCCGCGAGGCGGCGCTGCTCGCGGAGGAAGAGCCGCTCGGGCTCTACCAGTCCTTCGAGCCCGAAGGCGATTGGGGCCGCACCGAGGCGCGCCGATTCCTCAACTCGCGGCTGCTCGGCTCGGCGAGCATCAAGCAAATCGTCAACCGCACCCCGCCCTTCTTCACGTCGAACCACGCATTCTTCTTCCCTTCGCCGAAAGGCCAGCCCCAAGCCGCCGGAGAGTCGCCATGAAGGATCTCGCCAATGCGATCGAGCGCTCGCTGAAGGCCGAGGCCACGCCCGAGCGCGCCGAGAAGGAGAAGGCCTACCTCAAGAGCGAGCTCGAGCACCTCGGGGCGAGCGTCCCGGCCATCCGGCGCGTCACCCGCGCGGCCCTCGCGGAGCTCTCGCACGAGGGGCTCATCGAGCTGGCGCGAGCGCTCTGGGCGAAGCCGGTCCATGAGCGGCGCATGGCCGCAGTCGAGGTGCTAGAGGCGCGCTCGAAGCAGCTCGTGCCCGGTGATCTCGAGCTCATCGAGCGCTTTCTTCGCGAAGCGCGCGGGTGGGCGCTCGTCGATGGCCTGGCCGCAAACGTCGCCGGTCCGCTCGTCGAGCGCTTTCCCGAGCTGGAGCGGGAGCTCGACCGCTGGGCGAAGGACGAGGATTTCTGGATCCGCCGCTCGGCACTGCTCGCCCGCCTGCTCGCATTGCGGGCGGGCCGAGGCGACTTCGAGGCCTTCGCCCGCCACGCCGACGCGATGCTCGAGGAGACCGAGTTCTTCGTCCGCAAGGCCATCGGCTGGGTCCTGCGCGCGGCGTCGAAGAAGCGCCCCAATGCGGTCGCCGACTGGCTCGAGCCCCGCGCGGCGCGCGCCTCCGGGGTCACGATCAGAGAGGCGGTCAAGTACCTGCCTGAGGAGCGGCGGAGGCGGCTCCTCTCCGCGCATGCGGCCGGTCGTGTCCCACGGCAGCGACGCGGAATGACGTGAACCAGCCGAGAGCCAGGGAACGAAACTTGACCCACCGAGATCGAGTTGCGCTCAATGCTTGTGTCGAATCCGTTCCAGACAACCAAGCACCGGGGCAACAATGGGAACTCGCTGGATCGACCATCAGGGCCAGAAGATCTTCGTAGGTGAGTTCACGGGGATGCCCGAGGACCAGTACATCGCCGCTATCGGGCGGTGTAAGGACGAGATCCTCGCCGCAAGCCACCCCAAGGGCTCCCTTCTCTTCCTGACCTATTGCGACGCGCAGACGACCGAGAAGGTGACCGCGAAGTGGCGTGAGTTTCGCGACGCGACCTCGGAGGTGCTGCGCGGCTCGGCGATCATCGGGCTGACCGGCTTCAAGCGCGTGATGGCCCGGCTCGTTTCGCGCGAGCTCTACTTCGCAAAAGACGAAACGGACGCGATGGATTGGTTGATCAAGCAGTAGCGCAACCGTGTCGGGAGCTCTCATGCCGAGGCCCCAACGTCTTGGGGACGGCCGGAGCGCCCGAATCGAGCCGAGCGACCGCCTGCTTCCGCGCCCACCTGACGCTCGTCCTCCGCGACGTCGAGCGCCTGCACGAGCGCGTTGGGTAGGGGCTCGTCCTTGGCGTCACCGAGCTCGAGCCCGCGCCGGTGGCGCCGCTCGCGCGGATCGCGGGGCTCGACGCCGTGGCGCGTTCGCCGCGGTAGCCGTGCGACTCGGCAGAGACGTCGACCGCGGCATCGCCGGTGCGCGCCTTATCCGCGAACATCCGGCCGATCGCTCACGGGCCGCAGCGGGGGCGATTCGCGCTCGTAGAACCCCGCGCTCACCTTCGGCCGGAAGGGCTGACGGGCCGAGAACCTCTGATAGGCGAGCTCGGTGACCAGCCCGTACGCGAGCGAGTGCGCGAGCAGCAGCGCGACCTCGGACCGCGACCAGCTTCTCAGTCGCGGTGTCGCGCCGACCCGCGGCAGCACGCCGAGCTCAAAGCCGAAGACCGCCAGGCCAAGCAGCGCGCCCCGCGCGAGCGGCCCCTGCGGCAGCGACGGCCTCGCCAGGCCGAAGCCGATGCCGAGAGCCGGGCCATAGGACCAGCGCATCAGCGTTCCGGCGGTCTCGCGCACTTCGCGCGTCGGCCTGCGCCCGATGAGCTTTCGCGACAGGCGCACCGCCATGAGGCTTGGCGAGTAGACCGGCGCGCGGCCAAGCAGCATTCGCTCGAGCTTGGCGAGCCCGCTGACGGCGAGGGTCCCGGCGGCGCCGGCCTCGAGCGCCACGCGCGCCGCTCTCATGACCGCAGGGCCCTGTAGCCGAGCAGCGCGCCGGCGATCGAGATCGCGGCGGCGGCCGCGCTCGCCGCGAGTGCGCCGCGGTGGGTGCGTGCCCAGACCTCGGCGCTGCGCGCGCGGGCCTCTGAGTCGAAGGCGCCGTGCGCGCCGTGGTCGCCCGGCACGGGCTCCCAGAGGTTGTCGGGCCGCTGCTCGGGCAGGATTGTCTCGGTCATCTGGCCCGAATAGCCCGCCTTCGCCAGGTACCTGTCGAGCAGGCCGGGGATGACCTTCTGGCCGAGAATCGCTTTGAAGGTCGAGCCGGCGACCCACATCTCGCGCGTGGGATGGAGTGCCGCGTGAAGCGCGGCGCGGGCGATGACCTCGGGCTGGTAGATGGGCGGTATCGGCTGCGGGCGGACCCCGACCTTGTTGCGGGCGACCTCGAACTGCGGCGTGTTCACCGCCGGCAGGTGCAGCTCGGTGAGCTTGATCTTGCTGCGGTCGTGGAGCAGCTCGGAGCGCAGCGAGTCGGTGAAGCCGCGGATGGCGGCCTTCGAGGCGCAATACGCGCTCTGCAACGGGATGGAGCGATAGGCGAGCGCCGAGCCGATTTGGATGATCACGCCCTCGTCGCGGCTGAGCATATGGCGCAAGGCTGCGAGCGTGCCGTAGACGGTGCCGAGGTAGTTCACCTCCATGACCCGCCGGTACTCCTCGGGGGTCATCTCCTTCACCGGCGAGAAGACGGTGACCATCGCGTTGTTGATCCAGATGTCGATGTGGCCCCAGGTCGCGACGACGTCGGCGGCGGCCCGCTGGAGCGCCTCGGGGTCGGCCACGTCGAGCGGCAGCACCAGGGCCTGCCCGCCGCGGCTGCGGATCTCGTCGGCGGCGTGCTCGAGCGCCTGCTGGTTGCGCGCGATGAGCGCGACCCTGGCGCCCTGGGCCCCGAAGGCCTCGGCGATGGCGCGGCCGACCCCGCTCGAGGCGCCGGTGACGGCGACGATTTTGTTTTTGAGCTCGTTAAGCGGCCTGGCCACCTTGCGCCCCCTTTCACCACGCTCTTGCAGGGAATGTAGGGCCGGTCCGGGTGACGCCGCGCGGACCTGGCGCCTTCGAGCGCAATCGCTCGGCCGGCGGACGGCCCGTCTCTGTCCGGCCGTGGCGCGCAGCCGTCCGTGCAGGCCAACGAGCGCAAGGCCGAAGAGGAGAGCTGCCGCCATGGCCGTTGCGGTGGTTTGGCCCGCCGCGCGAGCGAGTCCTGAGACGGCCGCCCGTACCGAGTCACCCCTCGCGAACCGAGAATCAGGTCTCCGGGACGCTCTGGATTTCGGAGACGTCGAAGACGATGTCGTCGCCGGCCTTTTGCTTGGCCTCTTCGCGACGCTGGGCGCGGCGCTCGGCCTTCTGCTTGCGCTTTTCGATAAGCTTGAGCTCGCGTTGACGCTTGGCGATTGACGGCCTTCCGCTCCCCATCCGCCACCTCCTCCCGGCCAGTCACGGCCCCGAACGCCCGGGCAAGCCGGTCTGAACCGGCCCGCCACCTCGAATCAAGCATCAAGCTAGAGACGCCCTGGCGTGGGAGACACCCCTCGCTCTGCCGCCGTGCTGCCAGGCAGGAACTGCTCGTCATCGCGGTGCGAGCGCACTACTTTCGGCGCTCTCTTGGAGACCCGGATGACCAAAGCCGTGGAACGGTTTCTCGAGCAGATAGCGCACGACCAAACGAACGCCTGGTGGAAGGACGGCGTGCGCTTCGAGTGCTGCAAGCGCGGCTGCTGCTGCGTCACGCACGGCGACGCCGGGTACGTCATTCTTCCCCTGCAGGACCGTCTCCGGCTTGCCGCGTTCCTGGGCATTGCGCCCTCGGTGCTCGTCAGCCGCTACTGCGCGCGTATCGACGGCCGCCACTACCTGATGGACGCGCCGGGCAGTCAGGCCTGTGCGCTCCTCGGTCCGAACGGCTGTACGGCCTACCAAGCGCGCCCGACCCAGTGCCGCACCTGGCCTTTCTGGCTCGAGAACATGAGCGCAGAGGCGTGGGCCAGGACCGCGGCCTTCTGCCCGGGCATCGGCCGGGGCCGGCTCTGGACGGCGAGCGAGATAGCCGCGCAGCTTCGCCTGCAGCTCGCCTCGGACTTCCAGCGCTGAGCAACCGGCCGCCGGTCGAGCAATCGACAGCCCGGGCTTGGCCCGGAACCCTTAGCTATCGTTCGCAGGCTGGTTGGGGCGCATGGCGATCTGCCCGTCGAAGGGCTGGGCAGATTCGGGCGACTTCCGGCGGCCCGCACGCAGGCCGGCTTTCTCGGCCCCTTGCCTCGCCGGGCATGACCCCGAAACCGAGGCGCCCCGCGCCCGAGAGCCGACGCGTCAGCGCGCCGGCTGCGGGGCCTGATCGGACAGGTTGAACGGCGCGTCGCTCGCAGGCACGCACCGCGGGAGCAGCCCCGACTCGTCACAGCGCTCCCATTGCTGGCATTGGCCCCGGCAAGGAAGCGGATCGCAGAGTCCGGTCGACGGGTTGCAGCGGGTTTTGGGCAGGCAGGGGCTGTAGCACTCGCCATTCGCCCGCCTGACGCCGGAGTAGGTCGCGGCAATCGCGGTGTTGAGCGCTGCGTCGGCGACCGCGTTTCCTGCGCCCCGACAGCCAGCAAGCAACATCGCGAGTCCCGCCAACAGAGCGCCTGCCATAGCCGGTCCGCGCATCGTGAGTCCTCCCGGTCGGTTCGAGCCAGCAGGCACCGGCCTTGTACGGCCTTTTTCGCCAGTCTGGTGGCCGAGCTCACGGGCGGCCTGCGGCGAATCGGCCCCCGCCTCCAGGCTGCGGTTCTCGATGATAGCGTCGGCGGTGCCCAGCGCGGTTATCGCCAGCCCTGTGTACAGCGACATCTCCGGCAACTCGAACGAGGTCTGGGCGGTCGGCGGCTCGTGCGCTGCGGTGAGGAAGACCGCGGGTGGCACCTTCTCGACCGAGATGGTGCCCGGGTGCAACGGGCACGACTTCACGTCGGTCTGGGTGGGCGCCGACAGCGAAAAATCTTCCTCAGCCGCCTCTTCTCGGGCGCGCTGTTCCACCGCATCCAGGGCACCTGGCAGATCGAGAACACCTATTCGATGGAGTCGATCAACAGCCTGGCCGTGCGCGGCGGCGACGCCTGGGCCTTGTGCGAAGCGGGCGAGCTGTATCACCGGGTCGCCGTCCAGTGGCGCAAGGAAGCGGTGGGGATGACCACCAACTCGCTGCAGGACGCTTATGCCTCGCCCGAAGGCGATGTGTTCATGGTCGGGGGCGTCGGGCTGATCTGGCATCGCCGTCAGCGACCGGGCGAGGTCGCTTGGCGCGCCGGCCTTGCCCTCGGGCTCGCTCTGTCTTTTCCCGAAGCCGCCTGGACCTGCCCGGCCATGCCCGAGCCCTCGCGGCTCGCTCGGGCAAGAGAGCGGATAAGTGAGAAAGCCGCCACTGCCCCTCGGGCCCCCTGCTTCTGCTCGAGCTGCGTCCGGGAGACTCTCGCCGGTGCCTGGCCGGATGTTTCTCGGCGAGGCGACTCAATCTCGGAGGCGAAGAGGCCTGCCTGGAAAGAGGAGGCCTCTTCTCGCTACGGGTTGCGCGCGGGCTTCAGCCCGCGGCCCGCTCGCGCCTTGGAGCCTGGCCCTCGTAGCCCAGGCCAATCGAATCGATCAGCGCGTCGAGCCGCGTCAGGTCGGCCGGCAGCAGCACGCTGGTGCCCGGGTTGGCGAGGTTCGAAAGCTGGTGCAGGTAGGTCTCGGTGAGCTGCATGCGGACCGCCTGCTCGCCGCCGGCCTGGGAAATGGCGTCGGCGATCTTTTCGATCGAGAGCGCCGTCGCCTCGGCGATCGCGCCGATCTCGGCGGCGCGGCCCTCGGCCTCGTTGATGCGCCGCTGCATCTCGCCCTCGGACTTGTTGATGAGCTCCATCTTCTGGCCTTCGGAGCGGTTGATGCGGCTCTGCTTCTCGCCCTCGGAGCTGGCGACCAGCGCGCGGCGCTCACGCTCGGCGGTCACCTGCTGCTCCATCGCGTTGCGCACGGTGTGCGGGGTGGCGATGCCCTTGATCTCATAGCGGTGCACGGTGATGCCCCAGGACTCGCCCGCCTGGCTCACCTCCTCGACGACCTTGGAGGAGATGAGGTCGCGCTCCTCGAAAGTGCGGTCGAGCTCAAGGGTCCCGATGACCGAGCGGGTCGTCGTCTGCGCGAGCTGTACGGCGGCGAAGACGTAGTCGGTGACCCCGTAGCTGGCCTTCACCGGGTCGACGACGCTGATGTACATCACGCCGTCGACGTGGACCTTGACGTTGTCGGAGGTGAAGCACTCCTGCGGCGGGACGTTGAGGGTCTGCTCTCGCAGATCCTGGATGTAGACGACCTTGTCGAGGAACGGCAGCAGCGCGTGGAAGCCGGCGCCGAGGGTGGCGCGGTAGCGGCCGAGCCGCTCGACGACGTAGGCCTTGCGCGTCGGCACCATGCGGATCGACGCGATGAACTTCCAGATGAGGACGGTGAAGATGATCGCCCAGACGATGAAATTGAAGACGTTCATCGAAAACCTCGTTCGCTAAAGGGTTCGCGGGATCCGGCTCACAGCGTCTTGGCGGGCACCGGCTTGGGGCGCGGGGGCGCGGGCGGACCGCTCATGCCGGCGCCGACGCGGCTCATGCCCTCGAAGAACCCCTTGATGTTCGCGAGGTCGGAGGGGACCACCGAGACCTTCGACTCCTTGAGGATACGGCCGAGCTCCTCGAGGTACTGCTCGATGATCCGCATCTTCAGGGCCGTCTCGCCGCCCGGGCGCCCGATGGCCTGACCGACCCGCTCGATGCCCCGCGCGGTCGCCTCGGCGAGCAGGGTGATCTCCTGGGCCCGGCCGGTCGCCTCGTTGATGCGCTGCTGGCGCGCACCTTCGGAGAGGTTGACCGCCTCCTGCTTCTCGCCCTGCGAACGGTTGATGAGCGCCTCCTTGCCCGCGGTCGCCAGGGTGATCTTGGCGCGCTTCTGGCGCTCGGCCTCCATCTGCTTTTCGAGGGTGTCGATGACGTTCGCCGAGGGGGTGATGTTGCGGATCTCGTAGCGCAGCACCTTGACGCCCCAGGACTCGGAGGCCTTGTCGATCTCGCGCACGATCTGCTCGTTGACCGTCTCGCGCTCGGAGAAGGTGTTGTCGAGGGTCAGCTTGCCAATCTCGGCGCGCATCGTGGTCTGGGCGAGGTTCACGCAGGCCCGGCGGTAGTCCTGGATGCCGTAGCTGGCCTTCTCGGCGTCCATCACCTTCAGGTAGACGAGGCCGTCGACCTCGACCTGGATGTTGTCGCGGGTGATGCAGCTCTGGGCGGGGATGTCGAGCACCTGCTCGCGCATCTCATGCCGGTAGGCGATGCGGTCGAGGAACGGAATCATGAAGTGCAGGCCGGGAGGCAGGATGCCGGCGAACTTTCCCAGGCGCTCCTTGACGAACGCTTCGCGCATGGGGACGACGACGCACATCTTCCAGAAGATGACGAGCGCCACCAGAACAAAGACGGTAAAGGCGGTGAACATCAGCTCCCTCCTTTGATTGGGGTTGAAGACTCGCCCTGCTTCGGAAGCGGGTCGGCGACCGGCTCCACGAGAAAGACCAGGTTCTCCCGGTCGACGATGCGGGCGCGGCCGCCCGGCTCGAGCGTGCCCTTCAGGCTACGAGCCGGCCACGAAGAGCCCTGGAAGCGCACGCGGCCCGACTGGTCTTCGCTGCCGACCGCGGTGATGGCCTCGACGATCTTGCCGAAGCTGTCCAGGTCCTCGTCGGTCGGCTGCACGCTCTTCTCGGCGCTCGAGAAGCGGCCGACGATGCCGCGCAGGCCGATGACCATCGCCAAGGAGAGCACGAACCAGGCGGTAAACGAGCTCATCAGGCTTTCGATGAGCCCGAGCCCGCGCGCGCCGGCGATGAGCACGGCCGCCGCGCCCAGGAAGATGACGACCGCGCCCGGGACGATGAGCTCGGCGAGCATCAAGGCGACGCCTCCGACGAGCCAAATCCAGGTGATGGTCTCTGGAGACATGAGTCGAACCCCCGAGAGCCGATGCCGCCCGCGCAGCGGTCCGGTGAACAGGAAGGCTGGCAGGATACGGGCCGGGGAGACGCGGTTCAAGGAGGCGAGGCCCGGCGCGCCGGGCCTTGGGGCCAGAACGGCGCCTCGATGAGCCGAGCGAGCGGATGGCCGCGCGTGAGGGAGCCGCCCGCGGCCGGGTCAGGCCGCTCTCGGGCGCCCGCGGCGCGGGCCGTCGTCGCACCCGCCGCGGTAGTCGGCGCGCAGCTCTTCGTAGAGCTGGCGGTGCCAGGCCCGAAGCTGGTCCTGGTCAGCCATCTCCAGCTCGGCGAGCACCTCGGGGCCCGAGGGCGGCGGGCAGTAGCCGTTGCCGGGAGCGATGGGCCCTTCGAGACCTCGCTCGCAGTAGCTCATCGGGTAGAGCCGGCAGATGAGCGGCCGAACCCCTAGAGCCAGGACACAGCCGTTGTCCGAAAGGAAGAAGCATCCGCGCGAGGTGCGCCTCACGACCGGGCAGTCGCGGCGCACGAAGGCGGCGCTGAACAGCGGGTCTGCGGTGTCGGCCTCCCACGCCGAGGTGTCGGCGTTTTCGCTGAAGTCGGGAACAGGGAAGTACTGCCCGATGCGCTCGATGTCCCCGTGGGTCAAGCGCACCGTGGCCTTCTCGCAGCAGGTCTGCTGCGTCCTCGCGCACCTCTCACACATTCGCATGAGCAATCCGCAAGCTGGTTTCTTTGCTGTTGAGGGAGTGATGAAACCTGGTCGCGCCCCGCCCGCGGGCGCATCTAGACGCCAACTGCGAAAAGTTCTCAAGTCGGCCCTGGGCGATGCCCCACCGCGCGCCGGGGTTTTCCAGGCGCGCCCGAGCGGCGGACGGCCGAGGACCGATTGCCCGCCCGTCGAGCATGTAGTACAAGGTGCGCCTTCCTCGCGGAGGTGGTCCTCATGAAGCGGTCGGCAACCTGTCTTGCCTTGCTCTCGCTGGGGCTCGTGCTCTTCGGCGGCTGTGGCGCACCCGATGATCGGCTCGGCAAGGCGGCCGAATCCTCGCTCGATTCGACCTACGCCTCTCGATTCGCCACCATGCACGTGCGCGGAACGATGAACGGCTGGGGCAGCACCGCGATGCGGCTGGTCGCCGACAACGAGTGGCTCGCCGAGGTGGACACCGGCGAGGGCGAGCAGAGCTTCAAGTTCGACGTGCGCGGCGATTGGCGCGAGAACTACGGCGACGACGACGGCGACCAGAACTGGGACCGCGACGGCCGCAACATCCCGCTCGAGCCGGGGCGCGCGCTCATCATCCACCTCAACGACCTCAACGGCTTCTATTGGGTCGAGCGGCGCACGTGGAGCGCCGAGGTCACCTTCGCGCTGCCCGAGGGCATCGAGGCGCAGGCGCTCGCCGGCAAGCAAGCGAGGCTGTACGCCGACGGCCAGGACTATGGGCAGGTGCTCGTCTATGTCGACGGAGCGCGCGCGTACGCGCCAGTCTGCTGCCTCGAGCGCGGCCCCAGCTATGCCCTGAAGCTCGACACCGCCGTAGGGGCCCAGCGGCTGACGGGCGAGCTGTCCTGGACGGTCGACGGCACGGTCGATCCCATCCCGCTGCAGCTCGAGGTCGCCCTGGCTTCGCTCGAGGACTTCGGCGCCGTCGAGCTCTCGGTGCTCGCCGACCGCTGGGAGGGCGACCGGATGGTCTCGGCGCCCTACGGCAACGTCGGCGTCTACCTGGGCGACTGGCACGCGGGCAACCTGCTCGGCGTCACCGACGCGCAGGGCAAGCTCAGCGCGATGGTGCCGGCCGGCGAGCACCTCTTCAGCTTGATGCTGATGACCAGCAGCCACTCGATCGCGTCGAGCGCGCTGACGCTCATCATCCAAGCCGGCGAGCTCGCGCGCGCCGAGGCCCACCTCGCGCCGGTCACCGCGGTGGTTCGCGCCCACTACGACGCTGGGATGGGCCACGCGCTCTACCTCGCCGGCGCGAGCGAATACCTGGGCGACTGGCGTACCGCTCAGCGAATGACCTTCAACGCCGAGGGCGGCTTCTGGAGCTTCCAGGCAAACCTCCCCGTCGGCCTGCCCTTCAAGATCGTCCGCGGCCCCTGGAGCGACGAGCCGCACATCGACGTCTCGCAGGTCGAGTGGGAGAGCGGCGACAACCACGCCGTCCCGCCGCCGCACGGCTACGTCACCTCCGAAATCGACCTCTGGCCCGAGTTCTAGGCGGACCTGAAGCACGGCGCTCGCGACCCTCGTCGCGCAAACCCCGCGCGCGGTCGCGGGGTCTGAGCGCCGCACCCTGCCTTTGCCCAGCGCTTCTCGACGGGCTCGGGCCGCTGACGACCGCGCCCGCGCCTCCAAACGGCGAGGTTCGGGGCCTCCGAGCCTTGGCCGCTCCGGCTCAGAAGCTGTCGAAATCGTCTGAGGCATGAACAACAGGGGCCCTTCGACTCCGCTCCCGGTGAGCGGAACGGAATGGTCGAAGAGGTTCTCGACGGCTCTTCGGGCCCCGACCTCAGCGAGCCCGCGAAGCTCGTGCGGCGCGAGGCTTGCCAGCGCACAAAGCCGCCAGCCAAGAGCCCGTCGCGGATCCGCGATTCCCGGGGAACGCCTCCCGCGCGCGGCGTGTTTTTCCATGGTGAGAGTGCAGCCGAAAGCGCCGGCTCGCTCAGAGACACCATGGACACAACCTCCAACCTGCCCGCCCATCGCCTCCGCGTGCTCATCGCCGAAGACGACGACGATCTCCGGGCTCTGCTCGCACAGACGCTCGAGCAAGAGGGCCATGACGTGGTCGAGCTTGAAGACGGCTTCGAGCTTGGCGACTACGTGGAGGTATCCCACCGCAGCGTCACTGGCCGCATCCGACCGGACGTGATCATCACCGACGTGCGGATGCCCGGCCGCGACGGCCTCGAGGTCGCCCGCCAGGCAAGAGAGGCCGGCCTCACCTGTCCGATCATCGTCGTCTCTGCGTTCGCAAACCCGGCGATCCGTCAGGCGAGCGCTGAGCTCGGCGATGCGACGTTCCTGGCGAAGCCGCTCGACGTGGAAGCGGTCGCCGCGTCGATCTCGAGCGTGGCGCGCCGGGCGAACAGCCCGGCCCTGTAGCAGCCGCTCCTGTCCGCGACCCGCTCTCGGGCGGCGTGCTCGCAGGCTCTCGATTCGAAGCACGCCGGGCCCAGTGGCGCGCCTGTCGCCCCGCGGAGAGGCGACGCGCGGTCGTTTGGGCCCTCACCCCGGTCGCGCGATGAGTGCGGCGACTACCGATTGCGCACCGAATCGGTCAGGGAGCGCAGCCTCTCGACCGCCTCCTGCGCCCAGCTTGCCGACGGTGACTCGGCAATCAACCGGACGATGGGCTCGGTGTTCGACGGCCGGACACCGACCCAGGTCCCGTCCCTGAACCGCACGCGAATGCCGTCGAGCCTGTTCTCCACGCCGCCGGGAAACGCCTCGGCGACGCGGCGGTAGAGCGCCTCCAGATCCAGCGTCGGGTCAAACTGCGCCTTCTCCTTGACCATCGCGTAGCGCGGCAGCTCGGCGAGGTGCGCGGAGAGCGGCCGCGCGTCCTGCGACAAGCGCTCGAGCACCATGGCGATGCCCAGCAAGCTGTCGCGCCCCAGACCGACCGCAGGGAAGATGACCCCGCCGTTGCCTTCGCCTCCGAAGGCCGTGTGGCCCTCGCGCACCGCCTTCAGCAGCGCCCGCGACAGGTTCACCTCGCCCACCCGCGTCTCCACGAGCGTTGCGCCAAAGCGCGCGGCGAGCTCGTCCACGGCGCGGGTCGTGACGGCGTTCTTCACCACCAGCCGGCTGCCCTCGCCGAAGCGCTTCAACAGGTGATCGAGCACGAGGACGAGCGTCAGCTCTTCCCCCGGAGCGAGCCCCTGCTCGGTGACGAGCGCGAGCCGGTCCGCGTCCAGATCCTGCGCGAAGGCGAGGTCGCAGCGCCGGTCGCGAACAGCCTGTCGCAGCTCGGTCAGGTTCTCGGGAATGGGCTCGGACTCGCGCGAGGAGAGCACCGGCACGACCTCGCAGCCGAGCCGCTCGAGCAACCTGGGCGTCGGCTCCGCGCCCGCGCCCCTCGCCGAGTCGATAGCGACGCGGAAGTGCCGGTCGCGAATGCGTTCCCCATCAACCTGCTCGAGGACCTTTTCCAGGTGCAGCCGCACCGCCTCGGCGTGGGCGTCCATCACCTCGGGCCGCTCGAAAGAATCCGGCAGACGGTCCAGACCCGAGATCGTCTCCATCAGCTCGCGGGTCTCCGCCGCGTCGAGCACCGTGTTGTCCGGCCCGAAGAAGAACTTGAAGCCATTCCACTGTCGCGGGTTGTGACTCGCGGTGATCACCACCGCGCCGGCGGCAGCAAAGGGCTTCATCGCGAACTGCAGCGTCGGGGTCGGGACGATGCCCAGGTCGATGAACCGAAGGCCGTGAGGCGCCAGGCCGTCGATCATCGCCTCGAGCAGTGCCGGCCCCGAGGCGCGCGTGTCCCGGCCGATCAGCAGCGTCCCCCCAATGCCATGGCGCTTGACCACCATCCGCCCGAACGCATGCCCGTAGCGACGCGCGACCTCCGAGGTCAGCGATTCGCCCCAGACTCCTCGGACTCCTGAGTAGCTGACGATCAGCTCGTTCACGGCACACTCCTCGCGCTGGTGGAAAGCCCCCGGGCTTCGGTGGCAGACAGCTCGAGGGCCAATTGGATTACCGATTGATTGGAGAAATCAAGAGGTCGGGGCCAAACCAGCTGGGCGAGCGCTGGACTCCGAGAGGCTTCGGGCGCGCAAGCGGTGTCATGGAATCCTCCCGGACCTCGGCCCTCCTCCCCGGTCACCTCGAGCGGAGTCGAGAGGCCTTCGGCGCCGCACAGCCCGGGTTTCGCCCGGGACCCAGAGCGATCGGTCGCAGGTTGGTAGGGACGCATGGCAATGCGCCCGTCGAGGAATCGAGCAGAGGCGCGGCCGATTCGAGGGTTCCGGGCGGCTGGCACGAAGGCCGGCGCTCGGGAATCGTGCTGCCGCGCGAGGAAGTCTCATGCGGAGAGCGGAACCGGACGGAGTCGAAGAAGGCTTACTCGACGGGTCTTCAGAGGCTCTCCCGCCCCGCGAAGCCGCTGTCGGAGGCCTGAAGGTGGTAGTCCCTGAGCACCAGCCGACTCGCCGCGGCCTCGTCGAGGATGGCCGTCGCGTTCTCGTGGAGCTGCAGCGCCGAGCCCGGCACGAAGGCGCTCAGCGGGCCTTCGACAGTCTTGGCGACCGCTTGGGCCTTCTGCGCCCCGAAGGCCAACAGCAGTAGGCGCCTTGCTTCCAGGATGGTGCCGACGCCCATGGTGAGCGCCCGCTGCGGCGGCCGGACGCCCGCGGGCAGCGCGCTGAAGCTCGCCGCCGCGATACTCGCGGTGAGGGGGATGACGCGCGTGCGCGACCTGAGCGACGAGCTGGGCTCGTTGAAGCGATGTGGCCGTTGACGCCGAGCCCCAGGAGCTGCAGGTCGATGCCGCCGGCCTGCCGGATCTGGTCTTCGTAGGCCTGGCACTCGAGCGCGAGCCCTCGCCATGCCGTCGGGGATGTGAGTACGCTCGCCGGGCACGTTGACACGGCTGAAGAGCTGCTCGGCCATGTAGCGGCGCTAGGAGAGGGAATGGTCGGGCTCGAGGCCCACGTATTCGTCGAGGTTGAAGGTCGTCACCCGGCTGAAGTCGAGGCCTTCGTCCCGATGCCGGCGCACGAGCTCGCGGTAGACGCCGACCGGCGTCGAGCCGGTCGCAAGGCCGAGCACCGCGTCGGGCCGGCGCTGCACGAGCGCGGCGATGCGCTGCGCGGCGAGCCGACAGCCTTCCTCGGCGGTCTGTCTGACGAGGATTTCCATGGGGTCACTCCTCGCGGGCACCTGCCTCCAAGGCTCCCAGCCGCTCCGAGACCTCGTCGCGGAAGCGTGCGATGAGCCCGAGGACGTGGTCGCGAACCGACAACGACGGATCGGTGACCAGTGGGGTCAGGTCCATCGCCAGCTCGGCGAGGCTCGCCGAGTCGGTCTCGCGAGGCTGTTGGTAGGTCGCGTTGGCCCTGCGCCGGCCGAGCGTCGCGAGGTCGTAGCGCTTGCCCCCGGCGATCTGCGACTCGAAGACGCCCATCAGCTTCTCGAAGAGCACTTCGCGCCCGCCGACGTCGAAGACGCGCTTGTCCTCGTCGTCGCGCATCCAGTCGAGGCCGCGCCAGACCTCGCAGCCGAAGACGGCGCACGGGCGCTGCTCGACAGGCATCCGCCGCAGCGCCCGCAGCACGTGCAGACAGACCGCGACGTGCGTCTCGTGCTTGTCGGCCGGGTTGTGCGTGTAGACCACCTCCGGGCGGGTCGCTGCCAAGAGCTGGTCGAGGTCGCGGTCGAGCTCGAGGCTACGCGGCCGAATCGCCGCGCTGGAGAAGCCGAGCATCGCGAGCGCCCCGTAGTCGCCTATCGTCGCGGCCTCGCGCTGCTCGCTCTCGCGCACCTTGCGCATCTGCTCGTCCGAGAGCCCGGCGAAGCCCTCCGCGCGCGGGCTGCGAGCGCCGTCGGTCACTACCACGCCGCAGAACCAGCGGTCGGGGTTGCGGTAGCACTCGAGGATGCCGTGCCAGGTCATGAACTCGAGATCGTCGGGATGGGCGCCAACCCCGAGGTGCGTCGTGCGGCCGAGGGCAGCCGCCGGCTCGAGGCCATCGGGGACGAAGAGCGTGGCTGCGGGCTGGCTCGGCTGCATCGGCTGCTCCCTCCTTTCCCGCCCATCCTCAGGCCCCAATCACCCGGTCTCCAGAACGCGCCTGCGCGATCCTTGCCCCTCCCGCTTCCCCTGACGCAAACACCTGTTCTCGGGGCTGACCGGGGCCTCCTTGGGTCGATTCGAGCTTCGCTAGGGGCCCTCGGTCGCACGCCCGATGCGTCCGGCCGGCCGAGCGAGACAACACGCGCGCTCGGTCGACTGCGCCGAGAGCACCGGCAAGCAGATCTTGAAGACCGCGCCCCCGCCGGGCCGGTCCTCGAACTCGATACTCCCCTGCTGGTTTTCGATGAGCAGCCGTGCGGTGGTCAGGCCCAAGCCGAGCCCGTTCGCCTTGGTCGTGATCAGAGGCTGGAAGAGAAAACGCTGCTGTTCGGACGAAATCCCCGGCCCGGTGTCGCGGACGCGAAGCGCGACGCAGCGGCCCTCGCGCGCCGCCTCGAAGGAGAGAATCCCGCCCGCGGGCATGGCCTCGATGGCGTTCTGGGCAAGGTTGGTGAGCGCCTCGCGAACCTGCTCGGAATCGGCCGCCACCTGCGGCACGTCGGGCAATTCCGAGCGGACGGTGACGTTCTCGGGCACCGACAGCGAGCCCAGGACGCGCGCGACTATCTCCGAGACGCTCACCGGCTGAGGCTGCGGCGGGCGGAAGCGAGCGTAGTCGATAAGCCCGGTGATGGTGCGGTTGGCCTTCCAGACCTCTTCGAGAATCATCGCCACCGGCCCGTCGAGGTCGGGGTCCGGCCGCGACGCGGCCAGCCGCTGCAGCAGGTAGGCGGAGTTGCTGATGATGGCCAACGGGTTGCGGATCTGGTGGGCAATGCCCCCGGCGAGCTGGCCGAGCACCGCGAGCCGCTCCTTGCGCATCAGCTCGTGCTGCGCGTCCCGCAGCGCCGCGGTGCGCTCGCGCACCCGCCGCTCAAGCTCCTCGTTGGTGCGGCGCAGCGCGTCCTCGGCGGCCTTGATCTGGCTGATGTCCTTGATGATGCCGACCAGGTACTCGATCTCGCCGGTCGGGCCGCGCAGCGGCGCCTTGGTCGTGGCGAGTACGTGGTGCCTGCCCTGCTGATCGGTGAAGGACTCGCCGTCGATGACCTGGGATTCGCCAGTGGCGAACATGTCGGTGTCCTTCCGGCGGAACCAGTCGGCCTCCTCCAGCGGAAAGAAGTCGTAGTCGTTCTTGCCGAGGATCTCGTCGCGAGGCGCGCTCATCAGCTCGCAGAACGCTTGATTGATCACCACGAAGCGAAATTGCCGGTCCTTGACGAAGATCGGGTGCGCGGTCTCGTCGATGATGCCCGCGAGAAACTGGGTGCTGATGGTGATCTCGCTCGCCAGAGCGATGCTCGTTACTCGGTCGGGCACAGTCGCTTCCATGTCCTCTCCCCCTTGCCGCCGCTGCCAAGGCGATTCGATAGCTTACCGGTCAACACTCAGGCAAGAGCACGGCAGCCGCCGCGCGCGGTGCGCGGTATGAAGAGTGGGGCCTGCAGCAAGCGGGAGACGAGATGCGAACCCGGGTCGAGGTGTTCACCAGCGGAGTCTGGCAGATGTCGAGCCTGGTGGTGCTCGAGGGCGGCGCGTGCGTGGTCGTCGACGCCGGCTTCTTCCCTCAAGAGCTGGCGGCGCTGTCGCGGTTCGTAGCCAAACGAGCCCGGGTCGAGGCGCTGGCCTTCACCCATGCGCACTGGGACCACGTCCTCGGGACGTTCGCCTACCCGGACCCGCCCGTGCTGTGCAGCGAGCCGCTGGCGCGCTGGATCGCCGAAAATGCCGAGCCGGCGCGCGCCTGTCTGGAGCGAGGCGGCCCGCTTCGACTCGCAGTGGTACGTGCAACGCCCTGCATGGAATGGCCTGGGACGCGGGTCTGCTTGGCGCGGGGTTCGGGTCGCGCTACTACACCGGAAACATCCACAACGGCTCCGCGGCCTGGCGCGCCCGCGCCGAGGGTCGCAGAGAGCGCGCCGCCGAGAGGCTTCTGATGCTGCCCGGGCGCAGAGCGCAGGCCGGAAAAGAGTGAGCGCGTCGCGCCGCGGTGGCTTCGACTGAAAGAGGTGTCGAAGACCCTGCGAGCGACGCAAAGCTCGGAGCAAGCGCGAGGAGCGGGCCGAGATCGGGGAGGCTTCACGGCACCCCGCTGGACGGCTACTTCAACAGCCGGCTCATCAAGTCCTGCTCGCGCTTCTCGATGGCGATCGAGTCGAGCACCCAGCTCACCAGATCATCGGCGATGCCCGGCTCGAAACCGAACAGGGTCGCGGCCTCGCCGACCTTCGCGCGCTCCTCGGGGGCGACTGTGCCATCGGCGCAGGCGAGCTCGGCCATCATCCGCAGGAGCAGGCCTCGCAGCTCCTTGTCCTCGACGTCCTTCGCGATCTCGGCGAGGGGCGAGGGCGACTTGAACTCGGCCTCGAGCGCGCTCAATACCCGCTCGTCGTCCGGCGAGAGGCCAACCCCCTGGAGCACCCGCTCGAGCTCTTCGCGCTCCTCGGGCTCGACCCTTCCGTCCGCAGCGACCAGGTTCGCCATCACTCGGGCAAAGGCGAGAAGCTGACTCTCGTTGGGTCGGTCCATTGCGGCCTCCGGCGCGGGCGGTTGCTGGGGAAGAAGCCAGGAAACTAGGCCGACGCTTTCTTGGGGGTCAAGCGAGTCGGGCCGTCTTCGGGAGCGATGGGAGCTCGAAAGGTGGCTCCCATGGGCATCTAGAGTCTCCAGTGGGCGGGCAACCAAGCCCCCGCCTCGTCGCGAAAGCCGGAGGCGACGGAGGGCGGTCGCGAGCCTGCACGATGATCGTCGGCCCACAGCGCAGTTCGTTGACCCTTGCGCTATCGTCGGGCCTTCGGGAGAAGAGCGATGCGCCAGCGCCGGCGAGACGATCGCGGAGTCATCCAGGGCCTGTCGCTCGTGGCCTTTACCATCCTCGTCGTCGGCGCGTTCGTCGCCCTCGAGGCAGGGTGGCGTCCTTCTGGACCTGGAAGCAGCGCCCTGGCCGCAGTCGGTCGGGTGCGCAAGGCCGCCGCGGCGCTCGTCGCCGCGCGGCGCGCTCCGCTGCCGGACGTGCCCGACGGCTCCCTCGATGAGCTGGTGAGCCGGCGCTTCCTCGATGCGAAGCTCGTCGGGGGCACACTGCCCATCGAAGGCGGCGGAGCGGTGACTCGAGTCAAATGGGTCGGCGTGCGCAACTACCGGACTTCGTACGTGGGGGTCACCGTCGAGGTGCCCACGCGCGAGGTCCTCGACGATCTGCTGGGCCGTGCCCGCCGGCAGAGCTCGCTCGCGAAGAAGCCGGTGTTCGGCCTCGGCTGCACGATGGGCGATCCGCCTGCGAAGGCGACGGGCGCCACGCTCTGCTACGAGCTGTAGCCGGCGCCGTGGCGCGCAGACCGGCCTTTTGCCCGGGCAACTGCCCTGCGCTACCGTGCTCGGCCGATGACTCCACGCCTCTCGCTTCGCGCACAGATCGCCGTGGCGCTCGCCGCTGCGCTGCTCATCGGCGGCCTGCTCAACGGCTTCGTCAGCCTGGCCCTGACGCAACGCGCGGCGCGCGAGGAACTGCGGCCGTTCACGAGAGCGCTCGCGCGGCAGCTCGATGAGCGCTGCGGCGCCGACGCAGCGTGCCTCGAGCGCGTCGCCTCGGAGGCATCGAGCCGGGAGCTGCGCTTCTCGACCTTGCCAATCCGGGAATTGCTTTTGTGAACCCGGTAGCAGTGGATGCCAA